>Ga0181420_1000856_pt1 | contig 11771 bp, 21 predicted proteins | sample 43SPOviralmetaG_FD_130145 | JGI IMG/M metagenome (GOLD analysis project Ga0181420, IMG submission 130145) | Marine viral communities from the oligotrophic San Pedro Time Series (SPOT) site, San Pedro Channel, CA, USA - 43 SPOT_SRF_2013-05-22 | ecosystem: Environmental > Aquatic > Marine > Strait... | reverse complement strand
CCATTAGGACAACACGGCTTCAAAGCTATTTGTATTCATCTAGCTAACACGTGTGGTCAAGACAAACTAGCCACTAAAAAGCGCATCAAGTGGGTACAGATTAACATGCCACTGCTAATGAGCATTAACACGCACATGGACGTTCGCAAGAAGTTCAAAGGCGCAGATGTTCATCAAGCATTAGTTGCAATTAAAGAGTTACAACGTCTTAACGCAATAGATAGCGAATGGTCTGAAAAGACAAGCAATCTAGTGTGTCACCAAGATGGTACATGTAACGGCTTGCAACACATGGCTGCTATTACGGGTGATCGTAAAACAGCAGAGAGTGTGAACTGTACTCCATCTACACATGATGATGTACCTACTGATATCTATATGGTAGTTGCATTACGTGCTGCAGAATTAGCAGAAGATGACAGTGTTAAAGCTATCATTATGAGGTATGGACGTGCTATGGCCAAGAACCCAGTAATGGTAACAGGTTATGGTGCTCAAGCATCAACGATCAGACGCAACATCTCCAAGTTCCTAGCATCGAAAGGTGAGGACATGACGATGGCTATGCACGTTGGTGAAGCATACGAAGCTGCTATTAATAGCTGTGCAGGTGCAGTAACACAACTTACCGAAGCATTAAAGACTCGTGTTGAGTTTGCATTGGTAGATGGTGTTAAGAAGATCACTTGGCAGACTGCTGATGGCTTCCTAGCATCAACTCTGTACACTAACGAGTCAGAGAATGAAGTTCGTGTAGGTACATTCCATTGCCGCAAACGTGGTATGGGTAAGCCTGACATTGACATGATGAAGACTGCGCAAGCTATGTCTCCTAACTTCGTACACAGCATCGACGCCACGCACTTGCGTATGGTAGTAAATGCTTGCGATTGGGACTTAGTAACAGTTCATGACTCCATTGGTTCACACCCTTGCAACTACTTCGCCACATCAGCAATGATTCGTCAGAAGTTCGCAATGGTTCATAACTGCTACGATGCACTTGGTGACTTGTGTAAATCGTTGAAAATGGACAAGCCTGAATTCCCACGTGTTGGCGAGTACAACGCTAACGAGTGTATGAAATCAGCATATATCTTTTCTTAATCATGTAAGGGGTGAAAGCCCCTTCATAACTTGGAGCAAACAATGTTATTAGAACAATTCGAATACTTAATCTTGACGATATGTGCCATAGGAGCAGTTATATTTGCAGGGCTATTTGTATGTGGTGTAGGTTGGCTAATCGGTGCTGCATGTAGCTACGAAAACGCTACAACAAAGCAACACTTCACTTGGGGTGCATTAGCGATAAGCTACGTGTTCATTGCCGTCAACATATACCATTGGTACGTGGGGTTTGTGTAATGGGTGACGCTAAAGTAAGATGGATAGTTAGGCCATTATCATTCAAGTGTGTAACAGGACGACCTGCGCACAAAGCAGGTATGGAAGAGCTGCATGACAACATACGAGCAGGCACTTACGTAGTCGAATACCTCAAAAAACTAACACAGTCCAATCGGAGACAGCGATGAGTTATGAACAATCGAAAGGGTATAGGAGGGCGTAAAGCTGTAGAGTTACCGAACCCTTTTATAACAGTGGACGAGTGGGGTGATGAAGTAAACACCCTATGGGACACTGAAAGTGATTTAGACATACGCATCGAAGACACCTTAGTTGGTTGTGTTCGATCATGGGACGCAAGTAGTACCAAACGACAGGCAACTGTAAATTGGCAAAAGCTCCTCAGATGTTATCGTCACTGTACAACATTATCACGACCTGTGATAGAGCAGTACCTCATGTGCTCAAAAGCACAAGCAACAAGATACATGCAGTTAATCAAGTTCACTAACCCGTTCATCGAGCGGACACTAAATTCAAAGACTAATGTGCGAGGGTACATTAGTATAACACATAGCCAAGCACGAAACGGCTACTTGGAGATATTATGAGTACAGAAGTAAACAGTACGTTCACACTAGCAGGCTTCTACGCTTGGTTGATGGAAACACCAGATACGGTGATTGATCACCGATCATTAACAAGCTGTGCGTTAGGGCAGTACGTAAGTAAACATGAAGACCCTGCATACACAGGCTTAAGTCCTTTTAATAGAGCAGTTAAAGTAGCAAACGGACTGCCAGAAAGATTACAAGCTATTCTACTTAACGGTTTATTATCCGTCAGCAGAGTACCAACACACCTTGCATTAGCAAACTATATTAAGGAGAACTACCTTGATTAAAACGTTCACACTAGAAGGCTTCCACGCTTGGTTGATGGAAACACCAAACACAGAAATTGACCACGAAAGTTGGCCATCATGTGCTTTAGGTAAATTCGTAATGATTTGTGAAGGTTTAGAACCAGTAACTGAATATAGTTCTAATTACGACACGATAGAGCATAAGCTGACATACAGCATCAACACACTAGAGCAACTGCCTGAAAAACTAACAGAAGATCTAGGATTCAAGCCGGCAGCAAAAGAAATAGCACCAACGCACCTTGCATTAGCAAACCACATTAAGGAGAACTACCTTTGAAAAAGTATAACCTAGCACACCCAAATGTAAGTAACAGCGTAAATTTAAATGGGTGCTCGAATCAGAAACAACTTCAATCAGCACGACCAACGTGCTATGGCGTACGACTATCCAAGAGCTTCGGTGAAAGTTGGGTAGCACGTGCAAACTCTCGCAAACGTACGGTAACACGTACACGATTATGGTAACAATATGTTTATTAATTCAATCATGCACGCAATAAATGCAGTATTTGGTACAAAATCAAATGTAAAGCGTCGTTTAGAAACACAAGGTCCTCGCGGACGATACCACCGACAAAGTGGTAAAGGTTCATTCAAGCAGAACAAACGTGCTGCTAAGAAGCGGAGTAAACGCTAATGAGTAGCTTAGTAAAGCAGGAAATCGCACGTGTACAAAGTGCAGCAGAAAAAGCATTAACTATTAAAGATAGTACAGTAAGTACAGAACTAATAGCAGCGAGCTACTCCAACTATGTGTACTATAAGGTGTACGCAACCCGTACTGACGACACTGATGTTTATACTTTCATTAGACAAGAACAAGACGAGTCAACAAAAGCATTCATCAAGCGCCTTACGCGTGAGATAAAAGAACACTTCAAAGTGTAATTCGAGCAATCACGTGGCGTAGCTCACCACACAACGGTACATGTAGTACCACAACAACAACAAAAGGATAGACATATGTCTTTATCAACATTAGCAGCATTCGCTGTAGCAAACAACAACGCCAAATCAGCTTCTCGTGCAACTAAGTACTGGGAATTAGATGCAGTTGAATTACGTTCATTCGCCAAGGTAAAAGATGGCAACCGTAAATTAGCAGAAGATGGCGGCCAAGCCTTGGTAATCACCTTAGGTAAAGTTCGTGTAGACTTAGATGCAATTGCACCTAAAGCCACGCGTGTTAATGCTACTGCCGAGCAAGTGGAAGAGTTCACTGGCTTATTAGAAGATGCAATCGGTGCAGGCGACTTCGACGAAGCGTTATTAGATGCTGCCGAAAAGCTAAACCCAGCGAACAAAGTTGCAAACGTAACTGACTCTGGTGTAGAAGCTGACACTCCAAGTGACGACGTATTAGCCCAGCTAGGTTAATCGGTCACTGTGCGGTCGACAATGTCGGCCTCACTCTTTAAGTGCATTGACGTTAGTGTACTTAAAGAGTGATTGCGAGACGCGTTAATAAGTGATCATCTAAGGAGGTAACAAGATGATTTGGGAGTGAGTTCCGTACGGTTGGAATGCCATAAAAGCTACCCCCTTACAAGGTTATGCACAGCCGTTGGGAGAAGCAGTACCACAAGTAGGAGGGAGTTGTGCCCCTCCTCACTCATATACGTATTCGGATAGAGTATGTATATAAGTGAGGAAATATGTTTGGAAAAGATCAACCATTAATCGTAAGTGACAAAGATGTAGGTGACTTCATCGAATCCTTACAAAACGAAGCAGTAGAAGAAATCCAAGGTGAGTTAGATGGAGTGGATAGCAATAGCGAAAGCCCTGCCAACTGGCCAGAAGACTCGGACAGACTGCCCTAATTGCGGCGCAGGCACGAACACAAACGCAGCAATAGTAAACCACAATATAAAGTATTACAGTCTGTACTGTAATGCTTGTGGTCATAACCCAGTCGAGCAAAAGGGTATACAAACGCTCGAAGAATTAGCTAGGATTGAGGAGCTTAACACGGAAGCGAGTAAGTCTTCATTCCTACAAGATGGTAAGATCATCTTACCTAAAGACATAACTGACGACATACCTATAGAAGGTAGATTGTGGTTATATCAAGGCGGTATATCACCCACTACTTGGAAGAAGTATGGTATTAAATACTCACCCTCACTCCAACGTGTTATATTACCAGTTGAATCAAACAACGAAGTCGTGTGGTTTCAAGGTCGGGCTATCCATAAAGGGCAAAAGCCAAAGTACCTCCAGCCATCACATGATAAAGGCGACACACTCTTTGCTGTGCAAGACAGACAATCGGAGACAGCCGTCATAACAGAAGATATCTTATCTGCCATACGTGTAGGTAAGTGCGTAGATGCATTCTCAATACTGGGTACTAAAATTAGTACAGGTCAGGCATTTAAGTTGTCTAAGTATAAGAAAGTTTATACTTGGTTAGATAATGACAAAGCAGGTAAAGAAGGTGCTTATAACATACGTAGAGCGTTACACTTGTTAACAGATGTTGGCAACATTACCTCTGACGTAGACCCTAAAAATCTTAGTAATAAAGAGATCGAGGAGATCCTACATGATAAACGCATCAAAAGCTGAGCTACTTGTATTACGGTTCACAATCGAGCAAAGCGTAAACAAGTTACCTGAAAATGCTTTCAAGCATGCAGCATCACTATTAGCGAAAATAGATATAGCTATTCAAAACATCGAAGACCGTGAAATGTATGAGGTGGTTGTATGTCAAAAACACTAGTAGCACCGCACGAGGGTCTTGAATACCCCATGGTAGTAAATAGAGACAAACCAATTGCTACGATCAACAAACACAAACAACCAGTGCAGTATGCACTAGCTAGTAAAGATATTCGTTTAGTAGTCTTACATTTAGATGCAGACGAAATTGCAATAACACGGCAAGAAAACGCACGTCTGTTACAGCTACTAGAATCACTGCTGCACCCATCATCAAACATCATTGCCAAAAGCAGAGAAGAAAAACAACGTCTTATTGGTAGACTGTATGGCTACACAGAGGAAGAAATTGACGCCTTCGTAGCATCAGAAACTAAATGTATGTGTAACCATTGTAATCAGGAGTGGTAATTGATTGATTTAGCATTATTACGTATTATTAAAGAACGTGAACACTTCGACAAAGTATCACGTTTCATCCCGTTATCAGCCATCGACAAGCGAACAAAAGCTATTGTTCAGGACATCGACAAATACTTCACAATCAACCCTGATGAAGTATCCATCGACTTCCCATCATTCCGTAGCCTGTTCTTTACATCATGGCATAAGGGTATGAAGGACGATGACTGTAAGTATTACAACCAGTTATTAACACGTATGGAAGAAGATGTACCAGACTCCGTACGTAAAAACATTATCAACAGTCTCTTAGAACTAGAGTTCGCCACAGATATGGGCAACCTACTCAGTGACTATAAAGAAGGTGAAGAAATTGAATTTGTACATGCTGTGGACAATCTACTTGCTAAAGTACAAGGCACAATGGAGCGAACATCAAACCTCGAGTACGCAGGGTTCGAAGACTCTACCGTAGGCGAAGAAGATGACGACAATGGTTTATTGTGGCCGTTAAACTCATTGAACAAAGTTTACCGAAACGTACAAGGTGGTGATCAGACCATCATAGCAGCACGTCCGGGAAAGGGTAAAACATCGTTGCTTACATTCTGTAACTGGAGTTTCGTACAACAGATGCAGGAAGATAAAATTATAATATGGTTCAATAACGAATCTAAACGACAACGTATCATGTCCCGCCAGATTATGTCAGCCTTAAACGCAACAACACAAGAATGTGCCAAGTGGAAGAAAGAAGGTACATTACGTGACCGTTACGTCAAAGTTATGGGTTGTGTGAATCGAGTTCGTGTATACGATGTACACGGTAAAGCAAACTATCAACTTGAAGATATACTAGAAAACCTAGGTGATCAAGTAGGTCTAATTATCTTTGATATGTTAGATAACGTAAAGTTCCCTACTCTCAAAGAAGTACGTGAAGATCAACGGTTAGAGCAACTCTACCAATGGTCACGTGAGATGGGTGTTAAGTACAACTGTCCTATCTTTGCCACAAGTCAAATTAGTGGAGAAGGTGATGGACTTATGTTCCCAGCACTCCACATGCTTAAAGACAGTAAAACAGGTAAGCAAGGTGCTTGTGATAATATCCTTATGTTAGGAAGTAGCGCAGACCCATTGCTTGAACATAAACGTGGTTTGAGTATGCCAAAGACTAAGACTAAACGTCCAGGTCAAAACGACATACTAGAAGAAATAATATTTGACTCTGATAGAGGAAGATTTAAATGAATAATGGACTAAACCCCGCAGTAGCATCGTGTATTGTGTTCTTAACCTTTCTATTAACTGTTTCAACGTGTATGCATAATAATGACAAGTGGTTAGAAAAACATAGTGCTTGCACTACGATGATCAATAAATAGAGGAGATTCAAATGAATAATGTATTAACAATTAACGGTAAAAAGTGGAAAGTTACAGGTGAGTTTAGAGTGCCTGAAAAGGGTGAGTTTTATTTGTCCTTACATAGCGCTGCGCTGCTTAGTGGTGGCTCTATGGACAGGGAGAGAAACATCCTAAAACCTGTCAAGTGGCAGCCTGAGGATGGTGACTGTGTTTATCTCGTTGAACCCCAAAACAACGCGTTGTCCCAAGTAACCTTCAGGGCTATGTGGCAACCTGAGTATGAACAAGGGTTCATACGGGAAACTAAGGAGGAGGCTGAAGCCTTACTTAAGGGGTTGTTTAAGTTTGCTAAGGAGTTTGTATGATATACTTAATAGCTTATTTGGTATGCTTATTTATTGTACTAGGATTCAACCTTAAAAAACTTGAGTCACCTTTTGTGAACAATGATTATATCTACTGGGCAGGTGTACTTGTAGGGTGTGCAATCGCACCAATTACATTGTGCTTAATGCTAGGGTATACATTACACGGTGAACGATGAATAGATACTTAGCAGCAGCGAGCTTCGCATGGGTAGTAGGTATACTATTAGCCATGTGGGACTATACACCACCAGAAGACATTAAACCAACAGTATACGTAGAACCTGAGCCACAGTGCTGGGGTTGCTATGTGGAGATAGATTATGAGCAATGAAGGTAATCGCCGTATGTGGCGTCAAGCAGAACAAGAAGCGTTGAGTGAAAAAGGACGTGAAATTGAGCAGCGTAAAATAAAAACCAAACTACGTGAAGAATTCGACGAAGAAGTACGGAAAAACGTACGAGCAGCATTAAGCAATCCGTACACGACAGAACGCTTTAGTTTAGAAACCATAGTTGACGGTTCTATTAGAATAACGAAAGTAACGGAAGCTAAATTAAAACGGCATCATGAAATGGAGAGAATAAACAATGCTCAACAAAAAATTTAAACAACACGGACTAGCAAACCTTGGTCATGTGCCATCAGAGTTCGCGCAAGTACATCAGAACGACAGGGTAGATGCAGCGGTAAGTAAACTACGTGAAAAAGAATCAGTAGGTGCATTCGAGGTAAACTACAAAGATACACTACTAAGGGAGTATGCAGAACATTTACAGAAAAAGATGCGAGAAGAGGCAGAAGAAGACCTAGCCCAATCTATGCGTAATGAAAGTGAGAAAATGACACTAACACCTTACCACTTACCAAACGTATTTAAAAACAAAGCACACTTCGACTGGTACGACTTCGCAAGAGCACAGCGAGCAGCGGGACATAACATTGACCCTGCTATTGAGCATGTTCAAAAGAAATTATTTGTACCTTACCGTGGACACAAAAGTGAACGTGAAGACATCGAAGAATGTATTAAGTCACTACAGAATTATTTGGAAAATTTAAATGATTGAATTACTAGAACATGCAGGTAGCGACAGCAGCATCGCTAACACAGCACGTGTATCAATGGCAACATTACAGCAATGGAATAAATTACCTGAAGGATACACAGAAGTATCACGTGATCGCTTAATTAAATACCTAGCGTTCAACAAACACACATCACCATTCCGACACACATCAATTACAATACGTGCCAAAGTACCAATCTTCCTAGCGCGTCAGCTAGGTAAACATCAGGTTGGCTTATCATGGAACGAAGTATCACGACGTTATGTTGATAAGGACATCGAGTTCTTTTACCCAGACAAATGGCGTAAACGGCCTGATAAAAGTATTAAACAAGGTAGCGGGGATGACTTCGGTCGTACGGAAGAATCAGAAATACAACAAATGTACGATAATCTAATAGCGTACACAGATGACACCTTCGATGAATTAATTAAAGCTGGTGTAGCACCAGAAATGGCTCGTATGGTATTACCTCAATCTATGATGACAGAGTTCATCTGGACAGGTTCACTAATGGCGTTCGCACACGTATATAACTTACGGTTCGACAGCCATGCCCAAGTTGAGGCACAGGACTTTGCGAAAGACCTCGACAAAATTATACGTCCATTATTTCCTGTGGCGTGGGCGGCATTAACTGGAGAAACACATGAGCAAAGTAAGGATGCAGACGCCAGCTAAGGCGTACATCTTTGACTACCCGCAAGCAGTAGTATTTGCAGATACACAAGAAGACGTATTCTGGCGAGGACGAGAGATCGAAGTCGCCAAAGACATTCAGGATATGAAAGTCAATATGTCAGAAGCAGAGCAGCATGGTGTTATTACTACGCTTAAATTGTTTACATTATATGAATTAGTTGCAGGTAACGAGTATTGGGGAGGACGTTTCAAACGTATGTTCCCTAGACCTGACTTTGAACAGATGGGCAGTACATTCTCTTTCGTAGAGTTAGGTACGCATGCTGTATTCTATAACAAACTCAACACAGCGTTGAACTTAGATAACGAAGAGTTCTACACCAGCTATGCAGACGACCCTGTGTTGTCAGAGCGTATGGAATACATCGACTCTATCATTAGCGAACCTGACGACCTCGTGTCTATCGGTGCGTTTAGTATGGTAGAAGGTGCTATATTATATAGTGCATTCGCGTTCCTTAAACACTTTCAAGCCAACGGTAAAAATAGTCTACTCAACGTAGTAGCAGGTATCAACTTCTCAGTAAGAGATGAAGACCTACATTGCCAAGGTGGTGCGTGGGCATTTAAGCAATTATTAACTGAAAAGTTAGAAGCTAAACACGATGTAGACTTAGTTGTACTACGTCAAAAGTTAGTTAAAGTGGCGGTAAATTTGTACAAACATGAATGTCATATCATTGACATGTTGTTTGAGAAAGGCGACATCGAAGGATGCTGCCCTGTAGAAATGAAGACATTTGTTAGGTCGCGTATTAACCATGTACTTGGCTTATTAGACTTAGACCCGCTATATAGAGTAGAAGACAACCCTATTGCAGAGTGGTTCTACAAAGACATTAACATGCAGAAGTTCGGTGACTTCTTTGTATCAATGTCAGCAGATTACAACCGTGACTGGGTAGAGGAGAAGTTAGCATGGCCGACTCAATTTATAATAAGTTAAGTAAAGAACGTAAAGATTTGCAAGCCAAGTGTGAAGTCCCTGAGTGGATGACAACTGGTGGCTATCAGATGTTTAAACAGAAGTACCAGATCGATGGTGCAACTGTGCGACAAACATTTGGACGTATAGCTCAAGCAGCAGCCAAACACGCACCAACAAAATCAGCCTCAAAAAATTATTGGGAAGACGGATTCTTTAGCTTACTTTGGAAAGGTTGGTTAGGTGCAAGTACACCTGTATTAGCTAATATGGGGACAACACGCGGTATGCCCGTGTCTTGTTCAGGAAACGCAGTAGAAGATTCTATTCATGGTTTCTATGAGTCAGGGCATGAACTGGCAATATTAACTAAGAACGGATTTGGTACTTCAAGCTACTTAGGCAACATCAGACCGCGAGGCAGTACAATTAGTGCTGGTGGTAAAGCGAGTGGTGTCGTAGATGTGATAACATCATACGTGGATATTATGCGTAAAGTGGCGCAGGGGACAGCCCGTCGTGGAGCATGGGCAGGTTACTTACCAATGGAACATGGTGATTTCTTTGAAGTGGTCGAACACTTAGAGCGCAACCCTGACGATCTCAACTTAGGTTGGGTAGTAACAGACGACTTTATCGAAAGTCTACAGCAGGGTAATGAAGATGCGTTAGCTAGGTTTAAACGCGCACTAAAGGTCAAAGCGATAACAGGTAAAGGTTATTTCTTCTTTGTAGACAAAGTAAATCGAGCCTCCCCTGAGAAGTACAAGGAACTGGACTTAAAGGTACTAGCTTCTAACTTATGTGTAGAAATTACACTACCAGCGGCAGAAGACCACTCATTCACATGCGTGTTAAGTTCAATGAACCTAGCGAAGTATAATGAATGGAAAGATACGGAGGCTGTAAAAACTGCTATAGTATTCCTCGACTGTGTTGCGCAAGAGTTCATCGAACAAGCAACAGATGAAGCTGGTGATGCTAAACCTGGGTTCGAAAAGACCGTAGAGTTTACACGTAATTCGAGAGCACTTGGCTTAGGTGTAATGGGCTTCCATACCTTGTTGCAGCAAGAAAATATACCATTCGAATCATTTGAAGCACATAATCTAAATAATGTGATCTTTAAACAACTAAAAGATAACGCGGTAAGTGCGTCACAGTGGTTACGTAGCCAGTACAAGTTTGATACAGATTGGGCTGATGAAGGTATGCGTAACAGCCACCTACTAGCAGTAGCACCTACGACAACTAACGCATTAATTTGTGGTGGTGTGTCCCAAGGTATTGAGCCAGTAGTAGCTAACTTGTATAACCAACAAACTAGCGCAGGTGTATTATATCGAGTAAACCCAGTGTTCTTAGAATTAGCAAAGGACCGTGGTAAGTTCGACGATGCCCTAGTAGAAGACTTAACAAACACGTTAGGCTCAGTGCAACACTTAGACTGGCTAACAAACCGTGAAAAGCTGGTATTCAAAACAGCATACGAGATTGACCAGAAAGCTATCATCCGACTTGCAGCAGCACGTCAGCGGTATATCTGTCAGGCTCAATCATTAAACTTATTCTTCTCAGCCGATGAGGACGAGGAGTACATTGCAGAAGTACATGCGGAGGCATTTCTGAATGAAAATATCAAATCTCTTTACTACATGCGCACGCAAGCTGGGGTTTCAGCAAGCAAAGGCGAATGTACAGCTTGTGAATGATGACTGCGAGCAAGAAGTAGTACAGATGGCTGTAACACAGCATCTAATCGACTTAGTTAAGCAGTGGCATTACGACCGTAACTTAATCGACGGTGCGACAGATCAGGCACAACTAGGTAAACTGGTTGAAGAGCTTGGTGAGTTAGCAGCAAACATCAATCGTGGTAAAGATATCAAAGATGATATCGGAGACATGATCGTGGTATTAATCAACATAGCGACACGTAATGGCACAGACATCCGTCAGTGTTTAGAGGTCGCGTATAATGACATCCGTT
>Ga0181420_1000849_pt1 | contig 11815 bp, 19 predicted proteins | sample 43SPOviralmetaG_FD_130145 | JGI IMG/M metagenome (GOLD analysis project Ga0181420, IMG submission 130145) | Marine viral communities from the oligotrophic San Pedro Time Series (SPOT) site, San Pedro Channel, CA, USA - 43 SPOT_SRF_2013-05-22 | ecosystem: Environmental > Aquatic > Marine > Strait... | reverse complement strand
TAAAGTCTTTCAAGGGCTTTCTAGACGTCGTGCAGTTGAATTAGAGCTGTTTTGTCAAAAACCTCCTGAATTTAAGTGGGGTTGGGTGTCTATAACATCTAAAAACAATACTTGGCTAAAAAAAAGACCTTTACCAGCATTACGTCTTAATTCTGATGAGAAAGCAAAGGTTTATGGAGGGAGAGCTATTCTTCGTTGTCATGTTTTAGAACGTGAAGATCATCATACTTTTTTAGAACTTGGGTTCGGTTTAGGGAAATGGTGGGTTTATGACTATCACTGGAAAGGGTTAAAAACTGAAATTTCTGTTCAACCTTATGCTCAAGATAATGATCTAGTTTATTTAAGAGAATTTCCGTATGAGTATTACAACGAGGATGAAATAAAAGGATGGAGAAGAAGTCAAGCATTTTGTATGGCTATGGTCTTGAAATATCTAGATGCAGAAGGTATTAATGGTGTTAATGACTATATCAACTTACTTAATAAGCGTGGTTCTAATGGTTCTCGTGATGCACATCTTCAATCAATCAGGACTCTAGGTTATACAGCTACGTTTAATCAGTCTGTAGATCCTGAAGATATTAAGGACAATATAAAAAGAGGTTTACCTGTTATTGCAAGTGTTATTTCTAAGAAGCATATTTCTAATCCCATAGGAGGAGCACATTATGTAGTAATTACTGGGTATGGATATGATTATTGGTTAGTCCAAGATCCTTTTGGTGAATTAGATCTGATTGATGGAGGTTGGAAAGATAGAAGTGCAGATGCTGGAAAGAATATTAAATATGATTATGAGCATTTTAATAGACGATTATTTGTTGCTGGAGGAGCTACAGGGTGGTGTTGGACAAACTTTAGAAATTATTTAGATACGGTTAAAGATTAGGGGATATTATTCTCCTATGTGACGTTTTAATTTTATCAATGACTGAAGCAACTAAGTCTCTTGAAGAACAACTACAAGAACAGAGACAAAGTTTAGAAGAGAATATCAGACAAACTGAGTCTCAGATGGCTAAACTTAAAGAACAGTATTTAAAGGTACTAGGTGCTCTTGAATTTGCAGCAATTCAAAAACAAGAAGCAGAAAGTACTACTGATTCCACTGACTCTGAGGATGTAGCCTCTTAAAACAATGTTGGGCGAATTAAACAGAAATCGATATAAAGCCTTAGCATTATTAGCAGAACATGTACGAGCACCGTCTCGTGAGTTATCACTAGATGCCATTATTAGTGACATCAGTGATGAGGACTTACGTTGGGTTACAGAGAAGATTCATTATTATCTACTTAGGCTTTTAGAAGAGGCTGATTGTGATTTTATAGAAGAGGAATTTACTAGTCTAGTTGACCAGATTTAAGACAAGTTTATGCAGTCTACAGTCTTTTCAAGGCTGCAAAATTGTTCATGATTCATTGTGAGAATGATCTTTTACTTAATCTCATTTCTCTCACTCCGAAAAACGCTCGTTATGAATTTAGACAACGAATATTTAAAGACTGGCATTGGGAATGTGCCTACTGTTCTAAGCCATTAGATGAAAATACTGCAACTATTGACCACATCGTTCCTAAATTTAAAGGCGGTCATAATATAAGAGCAAATATGTGTTGCTGTTGCTCTCAATGTAATAAAGAAAAAGCATCAACTTTACTAGAAGATTGGTATACAGAAAGAAACAATAATTACTGTGAAAAAAGATTTGTTAGACTAAAGTCTTGGATGGAACAAAAGTTCTACCCCTTACAAATATTACCCACGGATAATTCAATTCCGTGTATTGCAAATGATGTCTCCATCGGATGGGTCTCCAGTTGATCCTGCAAAAGACTTTTTAGCTCGATATACAAAGAATCCAGAGCGTTGGATTCCAGAACGTATTGCTCAGGATTTACCTGCTACAGGTGATACTGCATTACGAGGACAAGAAAGAAATGATATTAAAGGTAAGGTAATTAATGGCATTATACGTGTGTAACTGATCTTAGAATAGTCTTATAAAGAGGTAATACCAATGGAACCAGCTATCCTTACCTTCCTCATAATGTTTGGTGGAACCTACAGTGTGAGTTCATTGTATTTAAAAAAAGATGAGCAGATGCATAAAGTAACGAAGGTACGACGTATTATCAATTGATATTGCTCTTTAATTCAGTCTTGGTAAGATAACTATAAGGTTTTAGCTATTTATGGATGCAATCGAGCTTCCAATGGACGTTGAATTTCAGATTCACGCCACTGCTCTAGCGATTCAAAATTTAGATCGTGATGACTTAGAGGAAGCCTTTATCGAAATGCTCCATCAAAGAGCTATGGATCGTCAAATGTTTTTTGGCGTTCTTAAAGATCACGGCATTGATGCCGATATTAAATTCAACATCTCCACGATGGGACAGGTTTCTTAAATACTATGGCTACTCGCACTATTGAAGGCACTATAGACACATTTAGTGTCAATACAGGCTCTGAAGTTACTTATCTTGGTGCAACGTCATCAGGAAATCCAGGAGAAGCTATCAGAGCTTTTCGTGTTAATCCAGGTGGAACTGGAAACATCATTGTAAAACTTGATAAGACCAGTGGTGTAAATACCATGGAGGTATTTCAAGAAGATGCTTATACAGGCAGCAGTGCTGCTTCTGGTTATAAGGTTGCTACAAATATAGCTAAAGATGGGAAGGGTAAAGGTGCTGTTGGTGTTGCGGTAACTAACGCAGCTAAAAATTATGTTGTGCTGCTTACTTTAGATGGTTACTCTGAAGTAAGTTATAACGGCAGCGTTGACGTCCCATAAGAAGACTAAATTAAAAGACAAATGGAAAGAACATCCCTTTTTAACTCGAAAAGGGATTAATCTTATAAAAAGATATAATGCACCACGTACTGACCTCAGTATGGGTCGCTATGCAGCATATAAGGACTATGGGGAAGATATATGGCGTATTGGTTATGGTAGTAAGAAATTAGGTAAGAGCTATCTAGGACCCAATGATATAGCTACAGAGGAGGAAGTTAATAATCAATTAGAAGAGGACTTAAAAGGATTTTCTGATTTAGTTTCTCAATATGTATTTGTTCCATTAAACAGGAATAGAAAGGCAGCTATTCTTAGTTTTGCTTTTAGTATTGGTATCAGTTCTTTAAAAACCTGTCATCTTTTAGAGTTAATTAATACTCACTCTACTAAAACAGCAATAATTCGTGAGTGGAGTCCTTATATCAATCGGTTGTGGTGTTCAGGTGGAGATCTGATGGTAGATCAACGTCGAACGGAACTGGATATGTATCTGGCCCCTGACAAGACAATTCCAACGTTTGTTCCTCATCGGTGTCATTCCAAGAGATGCTTATTGAATCTCCCTGAGACTTATACTGGGGCACCCAATCAGCTGAAAGCAATTGAATATCTTGAGAAAAAGTTGCTTCAGTGGGATCCGTCTCAAGAGGTTGTACGTCGATTTTTTCGTTATTGGAACGAGAAGCCACGTAGTCTAGGATCTCCGAAGCGGCAACAGGATCTCGATTAAGCATATCAACTGCGTCCATAAGTTTTAATTCGTCTGAATATCCTTCTACAATTGCGTCATAATCCATTTGTTTCAGCCTTCTGGTGATTTAAACCTATTTTAAGCAGAACTAAATATCCAATCAAGTCTTGTATTACATCTTCATCTTCTCCTACTAAACCAGCTCCTTTTTGGATTCGGTTTATTTTGTCGTCGATTCTTACAAGAATTTGTTCTACAGCACTTGATTTACTAAATATTCTGCAAGGATGTAACGCAGAGTCACCATATTGTTTGTTTTTATATAGAAGGAGTTCTTTTATGTCTTCGCAAGTTGCTGCGATTTCCTCCTGTGTTTTAGTCATTGTCATATTCTCTTCTAATACAATGGACATATGAATCCCCAGTTTAGCCAAGATTACAACGTTGACGAACGTTACGAAGGATTACGTGGTCATCGTCACACAGTAGATAATACTGAAGGTATGAGATTTTTACGTGGTTATGTTAATAATTTACGAGCTACTGATTGGCCTCGTCCTTTTAAAGGTTAACAAATTACTTTTCCAATATGTGAAAAGATTTCTTTGAATCTGTCAGCTTGTTGAAAGCCATGTTCTAACTTCGGCAGGTAAATAAAATAACCCCAATAAATAGGAGATTTAAGAGTAAAAAAACCTTTACCATGAATAGTATTAGGTCTATCAGTCGGTATACATACAGGATAGTCCCACATTTCTGGAAGTATTCTCATCATTTCTGGATAAATTGTATAACAAAGAGCTTCAGGTATATTTCTTAATTTCCATTCTCTAATCAAGCGTTTAAACCATATCACTGAAGGGGCTTTTGCTGCTACTCCAGCCTTTTTACTCCATCTCCATGTACCTCTTTCTTTACTGAAAGAACATCTACCATAAGTAGGTGGGAATAAGTAGGTTGTACCCGTCCATGGTTCTTCGATGTTTAAACCATCTTCCTTTAAGGTGTATATTTTCCTAGCTCTTAAAAATTGACTATTAGCATTATGTGTGGAGCAAGGATCGAGATCAATATCTCCTAATAATGCCGATATGTAAGGTATATATTCTGCTGGAGTTAGCCAGTCATATTCAATGTGTTCAATTCTTCCGAGAATAACTCGGTAATTAGCCCAAGTGAGCTTACGTTTCTTCACATCTGAAGGAGGCTTGGATTTTTTTCATCAGTTTTAAAGTGGAAGAGTTGAATATCATCCTTATCTTGGAGAACAAATAAGGCTTCTTTTTCAGGATCAAGTGATTCTGCTATAGATATTGCTTTTCTTAAATGCTCTACTCCTCCTAGTTCTCTCTTATTGGCATCATTTACTGCTTTTATTAATAAATCAACAGTTAAATAAAACATACTATCTTCATCTTCCTTCTGAGGCATGAAAACCATTGCACCTGGTCCTTCATTTTTATAAAATTTCTTATAATAGTCTGCTTGGTCAGCAACAATACGTTCAATTGAAAGCTTTAATAATTTTTCTTCTGTTTCTCCTGTAGTTGTTCCCAACATTTTTAGGAGTAATTTGTTTCTTCTGCTAGTCATGTAATCCTCTAGTTAATTTAGTGTATCAAGTTTCTTCTTTTTTCACACCACTGGCTCTTGGTACTGATTTAACTAAATGTCCTAATCCTGATTTTTTTAATGTCTCAAGTAATTTTTCTAAAGGTTTATATAGGACAACTGCTTTTTGCATATTACCTATTTTCTTTATTAATTTTCCATTTTCATCTCTTAGTTTTGTCAATTCTCCTTGTCGAATGAGATATTCTGCTACACATCTATATCTTCTTTTTTCAGCTAAATTAATTTCAGGATAACGATCACAAATAGTACTCGTTCTCATATCACTAAAAGTAAGTCGAATTTGATCTGCTAAGGATAGACCTAGCATTAAATCAGTTGTACTTGTTTCATAGCCTCTTATAAGCTCTAAATACCTTCGTAAATCAGGACTTCTAAAACTACCTGATGGAGGTATAAACATTTCTATTTGCTCTACCAAGGAAGGCATTAACTTCTCAACGTAGTTTTCTGTAGTTACCGATTCTATTTCTAAATCTACAAAACGATAGCTTTGATATGTATTATTTTCATTTTCTATTGGTATGTAATCTGTATTTTCTAAGACGTTAAGCCAATCCTCGTTATTAATTATTGTCATTCGAGATGGCTGTCTTCATAAATAGTAGCGGATTTTTCATGATCGTCCCATTGTTTTTTGTGATCTATTAGTAGAACTTTCTCGTAATACTCTCTAAGAGTGTTAATTTTTGGTTTATAACTACTGTCTAATTGTTGTTTACTTCTATTTGCTCCCCATAGAGATTGAGCTAAATTCTCTTGTTCTGGGGTCATTAAGACTGTTTTTAGTATTTTAGTGGACACGTTAGATATAAGTTCGCTAAACTCCTTAACGAAAGGGTATTTAGTTTTATGCGTAGACCAATCACTTATGCTGAGTTGTTTCTGATCCTCATCCTTCTTCCTATTGGCTATGTTGGAGTTCAGCATTTGCATGAGTTTGTCACAGATAGAATCGATATAGAAATACAGTGGAAACAGGTAGATGACCGACGGAACGAATAATGGTATAGATGGGTATTCCCAAACGAGGGTAGGTGATCATACTATTTTAACGCCCAAGGATAAGAAAGCTAGTGTTTACCAAAAGGTAACTCCTAGAGAGCAATATGCCGTAGCTAGAGACGTTGCAAATAGAGCGATTAATGAGATAAATGCAATAAGATCTGACAGACCAAGTAGCTTTACTGGAGGAATTAACGATTCAAATATTGCGTCTAGGATGCAAGCTTCTGAGACTTATGGTGATACTTTAGCTGGTAGTAGTCGTGAAGCTTCACCTGTTTTTGCACCTAGACCAGGACCAGGAAGTATAGTAGGTGCAATAGGTAGTATTACTAAAGGTTTAAGAGCAGGACCTCCCCCTCCATCTAGAAATCTAATAGACGCCGATAGGGTAAGAGCTACAGCCCCTCAAATTTCGGAGATAAGGGGAGATTGGGGTTATGGACCAAGTATTCGTTATCCAGAACCAGATACAATTAATCCAGTAGTTGAGACTGATCCAGTAGTTGAGACTGATCCAGTAGTTGAAACTGATCCAGTAGTTGATCCAAATCCTAGTTATAAAGAAAAAAATGATTACAACGCACTTTTAAGAAATGAAGGTTGGGCAGGAACTCATTGGGATTCTCCAAGAGATGATGCTGATATTTATGGAACTGGTAGTTTTGCTAGGACAAATTGGCTAACTGATCAATTTAAGACAGCAGCTGGAGATGATAATAATTTAAGTTATGACGAATATGTACAAGGTATTACTACTAGACCAGATAAGTATGCATATAACCCATACACTATGGCTAATGCTTTAGCTAATTATTGGGCTACTTCAGGAGCAACAATAGATGATAGGGCATTAAGTGATAGAAATTTATTCCTCCAAGGTGACAACCTTGTTCAAAAATTAGGGACAGGAGATGTTGGGCCTAATTTAGCTCTTAGCGATTACGTTACATTCGATAGGAGAATAGATGATGGCGATGATGATTACTTTACCTACTACAACTGGAGCCGCAAACAGTAAAATGTCAGATACAACAAACAAAACAGAAGAAGAAAAGAAGAATGGTGTACCTGGGTACACCTCAACGAAAGTTGGTGATCACACTGTAATAACTCCAGATGATAAAAAGGCAACTGTTTACCAAAAGGTAACTCCTAGAGAACAATATGCTGTAGCTAGAGATGTAGCAAATAGGGCAATTAACGAAATTAATACAATAAGGTCTAATAGGCCAAGTAGTTTTACAGGTGGTATAAACGATGCAAACATCGCAGCTAGAATGCGAGCTGCTGAAACTTATGGAGATACCCTACCTGGTGGTAGTGGCTATGAGAGATCTAGAAGGGCTGCATATGATATTGCTGATTCATATAGAAATGTTTTAGAGACTGCTCCTAAACCAATTAAGAGAACTCCTCCAGTTTTTGAACCTGATAGACCTGATCCACAACCTCCTAGAGATAATCATGATGCTTGGATTAATCAACAATATACGGAATTACTAGGAAGAGATGCTGGATCTGAAGGTTTAAATTATTGGACTGGAGACTTAAATAGAGGAGCATCCAAAGATCAAGTTAGATCTAATATCATGCTGAGTGATGAATACAAAAATCGTTTAAAACTTGTTACTGATTATAAGAATGAGCATGGTGTTAATCCAGCTGAAGATTGGTTAGATGCAAGAGTAGGTCCAGGGGGAGAATGGTTAATGGAAGGTTATGGCAACAAGAGTTCCACAACATCTACAGGTAGTAATGATAAAACTCCTGAAGCACCGCCTAACATGGCCTTAACCGAAGATCCTAATTGGGATAAAAGTATTGGTTATGCTCCAAAAAGCTTTGGTGTAGGACCAGAATATGACAAATATACCAAGATATTCCAAAAGCAGATAGATAGCGGTTCTACACTTGAACATGCTATGTATTTGTCAAGAACATCTACCCCAGAAGATTTCCTTAAAGCTTTCGGAGATCGGAGTATGTGGAAGAAATGGGGAGGCGGCGGTAAAGGAGGTATTAGGGGTACAGGTCATAAATCTCGTAAGTCTTCAACTAAAGGCAGTAGTGTAGCCTCTGGAAAATCCAGTTTCCGTGCTCCATCATTCTCTAGTTTCGGATCTACTTTAATGTGCGACATAAGAGTTAAAACAGATATTGCTCCTTTAATGTCAACTGAAATTAAAGATGATTTAGCCGAACTAGCCTTCTTCGTTAAGGAACTTCGGGTTAAATAATCGTATTTATAACCTTATTAACTAACTACAGCACCAAAATCTATACTTCCTGAGACACCTTCATTTACTTTACTAAAGTCAACAGTTTCATCAACAGTTTCATTTACAAATCTCCAATCAAGACTATTTACATTTAAATCAATTGAGTATGTAGTTTCTAAATAACGAATATCATTAGTAACTAAGAATAAATATTTTCCAGGGTCTAATGAGAGGTTTGGATAATCAGTATTAGGTAGTTCACCTTCTTCATCTAAATAATCTATTCCTGACTCTTTTGCTACATATCCGAGATTATTTATAGGTAGTTCTTCTCTTCTAGTTTTTTCAAAAATTTCATAAAAAGCTAAGAGTGTGTTTTTATTTGTATTTTGTTCGTAGGAAAATTGACTGTAATTCTGTGTAAATTGTACTGATCTACGTTTAGTTAGCTCAAAACTATAGAAAGTTGTTTGTCTACGTGATAAACCACCATGTGCATTACTAATTGTAATGGTTTTAAAAATATCAGATAAAATTCCAAGATCAATTGGATTATAGATACTATCTCCACTTGTTTCTGGTAGTGGATCAGAACCAAAATAGGAGGTAGGACCATAAGCTGTTGGTCCTGAACCTCCTGTTGGATACGATTCAACGGTTCCTAAGTTATAGAAACCAGAATTACTTGGAATTGTTGTTAGAAACCTCGACATACTTTTCTGCTAATCCAGTAAATAAGGCATGCATGGGATGAGTACTATCGTCTCTCCCATCTTTTATATATAGTTCATTCATTATTCTAACTCGGTCTGATTGACGTCTAGCGCCTTCTTTTCCAGTACCTTCCTCCTGTACTGTTGAAATATTATGATAATCAAAACCTATTTCTAAACAGCTCAATCTATGTTCTGCTTCTGCTTTTGTATCACACCATGCTCCCCAAGTTATATTGTCACCAATGATTACTAATGGAGCATATTGTTTTTCTTCTAAATGGAAATTACTTGGTACAACTTCACTCTTTTTGAGTGTTACCTTCTCTTTCCTTGTAGTGTTTAATAATGTCGTCATGAGTTAATTTGATGCACTGTATTTTTTGAGGGGGATCGTAATCCTTCAGATCTTTAATTGTAAGGTGTCGAGGATTACAACAGAAAGGTTTACAGGTTTTCTTTGTAAACACTCTGTATTTACCTGTATAGCCTCTACTTAACCAAAATGCCACCCTTGGAGCTGACTGCGTATTTGATGCGTGGAAAGGTGATGGAAAGTATGCAACAGATTCTGATCCATTTTTCTTTGTAGGCCCCCTCCAAGGCCAACATTCATCATCTCCTTTGATATCAACCTTGTCCCAAAAACTTTTTACTTGCCAGTACCAACGAAAATCAAAATTTCTAACATCAACAGTAGCTCTTCCATTTTTTATCTCTTTCATGCAGTCCAAACACTCCCCCATTAAGCCAAAATTACCTTTATGAGGCTTTGTAGACTTTTGATGCCAAGGGCATTCTAATTCTTTAGTCACGTAATATTTTAAATTAAAATTCTTTGCTTCTTCAGGATAGTCCAATATTAATTTTGCACAAATAGATTCTACATTTTGCCAAATTAGTTTATTTTCAGTTGTACTTTCTACTGATTCATATATTTCGTTGTTACATATTCTTCTAACTGTGTGATAAGGCATCCTGTAATTCTTTGAAATTTGCAAACTACTTATACCTTGTGTTTTCTCTTGTCTTAACTTGATTATTAACTCCTTATTAAGTGATTTTTTACCTTTCATTTTATTTTCTATAGCTACATCTGCTCTAGTACCCCAGTAATAATGAGAAGGATTTAAGCAATATGGAGATTTACATGTTGATCGCTTTACAATCACATTTTTACATGGATCAGATGAGTATCCAGCTATAGATAACATCAATGGACGTGCGTCTTTACCTCTATAAGTAAGAAATTTTTCTTTACCAGTTGTAAAACCTTTAAAAATACTATTACTGCTCTTTTTCATACACCAGCAGTCGTCTTTACCCCATATTTGTAGTGCTATTTGAAAAGCTTTAGCAAAAATCACCTTATCAGAGGCTGTTAGCTCTTTATAAAGGAAAGTATCCATGTTTGCCCTTTTGGTAGGGGTACGTAGGTAAATACCATAGAACCCTTATGCCGCAATGGCAATCATGCGACACCCAAGTTCAGTTTTTTTTACCCTCTTTTATTTACTTTTATAGAACTGGAGGTTAGGTAGGTGACTGTCATATTACACTCAAATACCTAACCCTCGCTTATACGTACCTAAAGAAATAGGCTGTTTTTTTCTAGGTTTTGGGTGTTCACTCCTAATCCACTGCCTCAGAAAAGGTTCCAAGGAAAATGGTGTATAAAAAGCAGTTACCCCTACCTATTTTTACGGTTGTTTTTGAGTATTTTTACTACTAATTTTTAAAATTTAAGTTGTAGGGGTAGGTATGTGACTGTCAAATAAAATGTTACACACAAGTACCTAACCCTACTTATAGTTGAATACTTCTTCGTAGGTTTGAGCAAAACCTTGGGCTGTTTCTTCGGTTTCTGCGTAGCGACAAACACCGCCACCTGGAGCACACACACGATGAAAAACGTGACCTCTATCGTTTAAGGTCTCTATTGTTGTTCCATGCTGGAAAGTTGTCATTTTTAATCTCTATTTTCCGATGTTAATATTATAAAAACAGTTATAAAAAGATGGGCCGTCAGACTGGATCAGAAAGAAGAGCAGCTTGGGAAAAAAAAGCTTATGATCCAAGTAATTGGGAGAATTGGTCTCAATCTAAGCTAAGACAGGTTTATGGTTCCGATAAATTTAGAGAGAATCAAGATGCTCTTAATGATCGTCGAAATTTACAAGGATCTAATTTTTTAAAAAGTTTTTTAGGCACACTTGCTTCACCTGTAACTAATGCAATGGGAATGATGGGTGTACCAGGTGCTATTGGTGCTGGTTATGGTAATCCTCAAAGTGCAGCTAAGACCTACCCACAACCTTGGATAATCGATTCAAATACTGGATCAGTTATTGCAAATCCAGCTCTAAATGATGCTCAAGCTTATGTCAATTCATATAATGCCTCTCAAAATGCTTATAATTCAACGTCTCCTTATCAGATAGCTAATAGTGGTTTGAATGTTAGTACACAGCCAACTAATAAAGGTAATTTCTTTACCAATTTATTTGGTATTGGTAAAAATAATGCATTAGGAGAAACCGATTGGTTAGCAGCGACATCAAATAGCCCTGCAGCACAAGCAGGTTTTACTCCTGAAGAAAGGTGGGCGCTTCAACAAAAGACTAGAGACTTTAGAGGTGCTCAAAAAGCTGGAACTATGGATGAGTTTGTTAAGAAGTATCCTCAATCACAAACAGCAAAAGAAAGAGCTATTGGAAATAGAATCCCTACCTCTATGGACATGGAG
>Ga0181420_1000848_pt1 | contig 11827 bp, 5 predicted proteins | sample 43SPOviralmetaG_FD_130145 | JGI IMG/M metagenome (GOLD analysis project Ga0181420, IMG submission 130145) | Marine viral communities from the oligotrophic San Pedro Time Series (SPOT) site, San Pedro Channel, CA, USA - 43 SPOT_SRF_2013-05-22 | ecosystem: Environmental > Aquatic > Marine > Strait... | reverse complement strand
ATATACCCTCTTGTACTTGTTTTCCTAAACCTAAAATTTGATCGTTAAAACTGTAATCTTTCTTTATATAAAAATTATTTTTACCATCAACTGCAAATGTAACACTACTATATTGAGCGTTAGACATTTTAGCTTCTATATTTAAAAGAGTATTGTGTATTCTCATTACAACGTCAGGTAGGGCATCTGCTTCTGTAGGTTTTCTTAATACAGCATAAACAGTAGCCTCCCCAAACTCATTTTCTAATTCTTTTATAACATCTATTATACTAGCCTCAAAAGCTTCACCTCTTTTACCTGCTTTATATATTTTTTGATAAAGCTTTGATATATACTGTAAATCACTAAGATCTTGTATAAATCCCTGCTTAGCTATGCTATATATAAAATCAGCAGCTTTTTCACTATCTGGTTCTAAAAGAGTCTCTTTTACTTCAGATAATAACTTTCCTTGGTCATTAAACACCTTGCTTAAACCGTTTCTAGTTACAAGATCCTTTAACATGTTAGCATCTTTCATGGAGTTTAAAGAAAACTTAAGTATATCATTGTAGTTTCCTTGAATCTCTTTCTTTTGTCTATTTAAAGAATTAGCAAATTCTTTCATTTTAACTCTAACAACAGCATTCATGTCTTTAGAGTTTTCAACTATGTTGCTATTAATAACGTTTTCAGTAACCGCTTCCGCTATTATCGTAGCTAGCTTTTTTTGTCTATCTCTTATTTTATTGTAATGAGATTGAGGCGCTAGTGGTTTTCCATCTTTACCTAAACTAGATGTATCTGTAAAAAACTTAGTCCACTTAGCTTTATTAGTTGATATTTCGAATACACCTTTCCTAAAATTACTATCTTTTTTAAGTGTAGGTTTGTCTTCTACTTTTGTCTTCTTATCTTCCTTACCTATTTCGTTAAGATCGAATAATTGGTTGTAATTATTTTTAATTGTCGCGACATCTAAACCGCTTATTGTGCTTTCGTAACCTAAAGCAATATACTCTTTGTACTTGTCACTAACTTTTACTTTTCCATCTGTAAAACTAATAGTACCCATTTCACTTTGAACAGCTTTAGTAACTTCTTTTAATATAAGTTTTTCTAACTGCTCTTCTAAATTGTCAGGATTTTTAATTATTAAACCTTGTATTTTATTATTTAAATCTACAGGTGTAACCGCTCTGTAAACATTAGACAAGCTAGTTAGTTGTCTACTTTTAGATCGTGGTTTTGTATCAGTTTTTTTATCAGGAATGTCATCGGTTGTTGGATCTTCGATATTGTCAATGTCTTCCGTAAACTGTTGTGACACACCTAACTTTGCGGCTAGTGAATTAGCCCTAAAGTATAATCTGCTACTAACAAACTTATCTAAACTTTGTATTGTAGGATCAAAGTTTTCAGTTCTAATTATTTCTGAAGCAATACCAATTAAAGCGTTTTGATACTCTTGTCTAGTTAACTCACCTTTATCTATTATAGGATCATATAGTTTTTGTGTAATATCAGTAATCATGGGTCCTACATCTTTACCTAATCTAGAGTTCATCAAATTAAACGCTTGTTCGCCTTCTAATCTTTGACCTTTAGTATCGACAGAAATAGCATCTCTACCCATTTTTCTAACATCACCTTCGTATTGAGTATCTAACATGCTTTGTAGATTAGACTTTGAAGCTTTAATAGATACTTTTTCTTTATCTTCTTCTGGCGGCACGATTAACGCACCTTCTTTTGTTTTACCTTGAAAGCTATCAATGTATCTAAACACATCATCAACCGTGTCAAAGCCTAAAAACATTTCTTTTTTACCAAGAAACTTATTACTAAGTCCCTTCATTAAGCCTTGTAGATCGTAAGTTATAGACGTAGATTGTCTATTTATCACGCCCTGATCTTTTAAATCACCAACAAGTGTAATTAACTCTTCTAAATCAACACCATCTTTTGATCTGTAAGCATCTATTCTTTTTTGAATTACTTTGGCAGTATTTTTATCTATTAAGTTATTTTTACCTAAAGAGTTTAAATGTTGCTCTATAGATGCAACCGCGTTTTCAGCAGATTTAACTATTTTACCATCAACAACAATCCCAGAGCTTCTTAATTCTCTATGCAGTAACTCATGTAAAGGCGCGGACGCTGCAAACATAGCGGATGATCCACCTGCTAAAATACCGTTTTGTACTTCATCTTCTAATAAAACAACATCACTACCAACGTTAAAAGCAAAGTTATTGCTAAATAAAGCTTTGTTAGCATCTTCTTGTGATATAGTATTGTTTTTTACTTTTTCACCTAAATAATCTATTAACTGTTCTCTTGTATTTTCTCCTTTAAAAATCTTTAAATTTTTATCACCAACAGCATTTTTTAATATATCCACATTAAACTGGTATTTACCAGCTTGAAAATATATGTCAGCCTCATTTGTAGGGTCGATATCTACGCCTAACTCAGCATCTTCTCGCTTTTCTTCTAGTTTAGCTTTTATTTCTTTTTCTAAACGAGCCTTTGGTCTACCTAATAAAAATTCTCTTTTATTATCGTGTTCTTTGTATTTTTTATTTAAGCCTTCTCTTTGTTTTTTGTTAAAGTTACTTTGAGAATCACCCGTTGAGCCAAGCTCTTGTAACTCTCTTAATGTTTTTCTACGTAGTCTATTTGCTTCAAAAAGATCAGTAACCTCTTTAGGTGTCATTCTAGCTAGCTTTTGAACTGTTGTAACATCTTCTAACGCAGCGTCTTTTAGTATCTGTCTTTTCCTATCAACTAAAGATTTTCTTTGCTTAGTACTCATTCTTTTACCGCTTTTTAACATCTCTTGTATCTCTAGCAGTTCTTGAGTTCTAGCTTTGTTTTCAGATCTTTCTCGTAAAGTATTAACTTCTCCTTTTAACGCGTTGTAAGAGTTCATACCCATAGAAGGCCCTTGTATTGCTAAACTAGTAAATACTGTATTAACTAAAAAATCAGCATCTAAACCTTCTATTAAGCTCTTGTCTTCATTTAAAACAGATATATCTATTAAGTTATGGCCTAGTTGCGTAGCGGTTTCTTCAATTACCTCAATACCAGCGTTATAAACGTTACCTTTAGCCCCGTAAATTCCTTTTTTAAATACATTACCATCAATTACTTTGCTATATTTTGATAGTCCATTCATATAGCTTAAAGTACCTAAACGCTCAGCATAAGAAGCTATACCGCCATAAGCTATAGAAGAAAACGCTTTTTCAAAAGCAGAGTGACTTAAAGCGTTTTTGTTTTCTGCAATAGATTTTTTTATATTAATTTTTTCATCTGGAGTTAAACCAGGTTTTGCAAGCTCTATCTCTAAAGCAGCTATGTTTTCAGCCGCGTATTTTTCAGCTATTTCAATGTCACCTAGCTTACCACCAGCTTCCATTTCAAAAAAAGCAGCCATGCCAAGATTTGCAGCTTTTTTTCTAGCGCCTTGAGCTGCCGCAGTACGAGCAACGCCTTTTAAACCAGCACTAGCTACAGATCCAGCGGCAGAGCCATAACCCATTGTTCCAAAAGCAACTAGTATACTTGGCGAGTTATTAGCCAGCATTTGCTTACCTGCCATTAATATGTTTTTAGAATCTATATCTTTAACCTTTATTTGCGTTGGTAAAGTTGTTTCTATTTTTTTATCTAAACCATCTCTATAGTCTATAGCGTTTTTATAGTTTTTATCTAACCAGTTGTATATGAATGATGACGCCTCGTTTTCTATATCATCTAAATCCATAGTGGCAGCTTTGCCAATAAGTTTCATAGCGCCAGCACCTAAAACAGCGCCACCACCTAAAAAAGCTCTTTCTACTTGCAAAGACATAGCACCACCTAAGCTGTAATCTAAACCTAAGGCTTTTGCGGCCATAGAAGAGTTATTAAAAGTTTTTGACTTACTCATTAAATCTTCAAATCTAGCAGTTAAATTATCTTTAGTTTCAATGAGTTGGTCTTGCAGGGCTAAAGAACCGTTTGCCTTTAAAGCGTCGTTTAAATTAACTTGTTGGGCAACTAAAACGTTGTATTTATCTATTAAATCTTGAGGTGAGTTTTCGTTAACCTTACCTAATTTTTTAAACTCTTTTGTTATATTGTTTTGCGCTTTAATAAGACTAGCATTATTTTTTTCAAAATCAGCTTGCATCTTATTATACTTTAACACATCGTCTTTATAAGATTTATTTACAGATTTTAAATAATCTTGTTGAAATCGCATTGCTTTATCGGGCGACTTCTTTATCATGTTATTGTATAACTCCTGAGGATTTTTATATGTCTTACCGTCTATAGTAATTTCTTTATCTTCATCTTCAATTACGTCTGGCAGAGAAAGTATAGCTTCTTCTCTTTCTTCTTTTGGTACACTATTGTTTATATATTGTTCTGAAGCCTCTTTTTTTAGTTGCCTTTGGTTTTGGTTAATTTTAGCTTTAAAATCTTCGTTATCAACAGGTGGTATATTTTCATCTTTAAATGCTCTGTACTCGTTGTATTTATCTTCTTCAAAAAACTCTTTAATATCTTCTTCTGTTGGAGGTAAAACTTGATACGTCATACCTTTTTGCATTGGACTATATACTTGCCCATACTTTTTAGGTATATTTTCAAGACTAAAATACTGATCTGTAGATCTATTAACCACATCATCATTATCTTTTTTTATAGAATTCTGTATCTCAAATATAGCGTCTACATGGCTTGGGGAGTCCTCTGTCTTTCCCGCTAGCTTTTCTTTGGCTTGGCGAACAAACTCTTGTATTTTTTCTTCTGGCTCACCAGCGTCAATCATTTGCTGAATAGCAGCTCTAATTTCATCCATGTGTTATTTATTTAACTTTATTCAATACTAAACTGTTTCATATAATCATCGACAGATTTTTTCTTATTAGTAGGTCCTTTAGGTACTTCAAATCCAAAATCATATGTTTCGCTTTTCTTGCCACCAGGCGCTGGTCTTCTTATCGAGTCAGGTGCTGCGCTTTTATTGGTTTTTAATTGTAGATGTTGAGGCATGTTAAATAACGGATTTTTCCATAGACCCATATTCGCCATTTCGTTCATGTGAGGTAGGCTTACTCCAGCTCTGTTCATCAACCAGTATAAACCTTTGTTTGTTCTAATATCCTTATCTCCTACTAGTGGGATGCTCTTGTTGTTTTGCTCTAAAGAGAAGTAACCAGGATTTTTAGATCCATCACCATCAACCCAATGTATACGACCCATTTCACCATACTCCTTACCGGAGTCAGTTTTTAGCTTTGGCATTAAGAATGGCCCTTGCTTACTATCCATATCGAAGTTTCCGGTTTTAGCATGATATATAATTTTCTGAAGCATTACAGAGGAATCAGTATCCATTTTCATAGCTGTACCTTTACCTGGAACTTTAGGTGGAGGTGTTTTTCCTTGGGCTATCAAAGCTTTTTCCTGCGCCTTCTGATCAGCCCAATGTAAAAATACGCCTCTAGTGGTGTCTTCATTGTAAAATTCACTATTTCTATTTGTAAGCGCTGACGCTACCTTTGAGTAATTTTTCAAACCAACACCGTCGCCAGAAAAGTCCATTTCATCAAGCGCGTTTGGATCGGTACCACCACTAATATCAATATCAATTGGATTACCCTCTGGGTCAGCTGGTAAATTTGGTGTACCATTAGTAGCTCCGTTTATATCTTTCAAGGCTTGAAATATTGTAGCTGATAAATCACTACGCCTACCATTCGCGCCCATTATATCGTCAGTAAAACTTGTTTGAAAGTTTAAAAAATGTTTTTCATGCATGGCTTTATGAAGCTCGGTTTTGTCGGTAACTAAATCTCTTAAGTTGTTTTTAAAACCATTTGACGCTTCTATCGCGTTAGCATTCTTCTTAGAAATCACCGCTATATAATCTTTCCATAGTTTATTGTAGGGTTTTTTCCCGCTTCTATTAAGCTTAGGTGTTAACACGTTGCCTAGATCGTTGGCTTTAATCTCAATTGGATCACTATCTGGATTGTTTTTATTTTTTAAAACTTTATCCCCATTTTTATTAAACAACCGTAATACCATTCGCTGCTCATCGTCGTAACCCATCTGAATATAATCTCCGTTTTTTGTTTTTCCACTAGGATTGTGTAAAGTACCAATAGCATTCAACAACCTAGTACTAGCAGAATCCGTAAACATAGCATCTCTATAATAATTATTATTACCCAAATTTTTGGCTATACTTTCAAATCCAGCTTCTAAAAGATCAATGTCTTTAAATATTTGCTCTTTCCTTAAATGAAGTTCTCTTCTTTTCTGTTTGTTTTCTTTACTACGAGGGTTTCCTTTTATTGGATTCCAAGTTTCACGAAGACCCGCTGATATATCATTTAAACCTAAAGTACGTCTAGTAATAAACTCTGGATTACCGTTTGTATCATAACGCATATTTTTTGGAAGTGCTTGTTTGGGTTTAGTGTTAGGGTAAGCTTCTTTATAATCTTCTTGGGTAGCGCCCTGTCTACCTACTGGATCTTGTTTAACCCACTCTTCAAAAGTTGGGACTTCACTTGGTAGATTTTGTTTTGCTTCTTCTAATGGTCCTGTTTGTACTCTTTCCATAAAACCACCGTCTACACTAGAGGGGTCAAAATCCGGGTTACCAATAGTCTCTTCTCCCCCGTTTATAAATATATTCATTCCATTTGCACTGTTAAAATGAGGTCGATCCACCCTAGTCTTGTATCGAGAAAACTCACCCCAATTTTTAGCAGTTTCCTCAAGAAGTGGCGTAACGGATTTTATCAAATTACCCCACATCGCTGCGTTACCCCGCATTGTTCGGTCGTAACTATCAGCCATTCTAGCGTATATATTACTCATATCCGCGGGAGTTGCGGCGTCTTTTATCTTGAAGGCCATATCTACCAAGCTAGAATCCGCTTTATTTCCACCTAGGTTAATATGAGTTGGTTTCGTTAATGACATATTATATGTTTTTTATTGTTTTAGCGATTTCTGAGGACATAGCCGCCATTTCAGGAATCATACTGTTAACAGGTATACCATCTATTCTATAACCACCATCTTCTGTTAGTAAATCATAACTAAATTCAACACCGCCATAAACTTTTTTACTTATAACGTTTTCAGTTATATCTTTTGCTCTTATACCTTTTATTTTGTGCATATCACAAACATCTACCTTGTGGGTTTTGTTACCCTCTCCCTTAAATTCAACTTGATAAAATACGTCTCTTGTAGGATCTTCTAAATATTCATGCTTTTGTAATACTTTTACCGGGCTACCGTTATAACCTATAATAGTATCTCCTGGTTTAATACTTTCAACCGCTTGTTTACCATCAACACAGTCAATGTTAGTGCCTTTAGGCATACATTTCATGAAATACTTTGATACAATTGAAACAGCTGTTGATCCAATGTTACTCCACATTGATTGGTTTGCCGCGGCATTTGCACCAAACATTTGAGCCATTGATGACATACCAGCCATTTGATTACCTTGGGCGCCTGTAAACGCGCCTTGTAAACCAGCTAATTGTCCCATTTCCATACCTAATACGCTTGATAATTGTCCAAACTCAGCCTGTTGAACAGCCGCGTCTCCTTGCGCCGCCGCTATTTCTTGAGCCCAAGCCCCCTGTGCTACTAGGTTTTCCTGCGCAGCGTTCATTTCATCAGCCCATTGATCACCTTGGAACTGTAGGTTTTGCATTTGCATACCGGCTCTTAATTGAGCATCCTGCAAGGCTTGTGCACCAGATAAATATTGTCTTTGTTGCTCTGCGGCCCCTTGGAATTGCAACCCTTGTAGTTGACCAGAGGCTTGTGCTTGATAACCTTGTAGAGCCTGTGCTCCTGCTATTCTCTGTTGTTGAGCTGACATTGCCCCGGAAGCCCTCATCTCATCAACCCTAGCAGCTCCAGCTCTTTCTTGTTGCTGTATAGTCATTGCCCCTTGGGCTTCTTGACTTTGCAATCTAGCAGCTTCACCTCGTTGCATCTGTTGCATTCTAGATGACTCTTGCATTCGCATCATTTGGTTTTGACGTTCTTGCTGCGCGATACCAGCGGAAGCTTGTTGAGCTTGTAATTGACCTTGGTTAGCCATAGTTTGCGCGAGAGCCGCAACACCACTGCTACCAGCAGCGCCTCTTAATCCCTGCATTATATTAGCTTGTTGTTGTGCTACTTGTTGCGCTTGGAATTCAGCGGCTCTAGTATCTATAGTAGCATCTTCAAAAGCATTTTCCATGCCTTCATATTGATTTTCCAAACCAGCATAAGCGTTTTCCATACCAGCAAACTGATTCTGCATGTTGGCGTACATGTTTTTAGCTCCAGCGGCCACGTTTGTCATACCAGCGGACCAATCTTCTAATCCCGCTGATGGATCTATAGCACCCGCCGCTACGTTTGTCATGCCAGCAGCAACACTATCCATGCCACTAGCAGGATTATCAAAGTCAGTACGTATGTCAGCGTATGGGTTTTCTAAATTAGCAAAAGGATTTGTAAACTCAAAATTTTCAAACTCATGTATTCTACCATCTTTAATAAGCTCACCTCTTGATATAAGATCACCATTCTCAAACATAAGACTACCGTCTGGATTTGTGAGCTGTTCTCCATATGTATCTGAATCTGGATCGGCGTCTAGTACTGCTACTTGCTCGTATACATCATCTTCATATGTACCAAATACCTGTTCGTTGGCGTGCTCATACTCGGGTTTGAAATAGTCACTTTGCTCTTTTTGGAGCTCTAGCATCTCCTCCATCATAGCCGTTTGCGCTCCTCTTCCACTACCTTTACTACCCATATTATTTTTTATTTATATTGTTTATACTTTAGTTATTTAACTTGCTTGTTCTTTTGTCATACACATACAATACTTTGTAAGTGTCTGGTAAAACCTCTAATGGCATAAATTTTTGCGATACCATTTTTATTAATTTTTCATTAGTAGTCATAGCCCAAACTTGCTCACAACCACCTTTAATAGCTACCCCACAAGCATGAGCAGCTAACTGCACTAGGACATCTTGCCTATCTTCTTCTCTATATTTTGGATCCGCTATTAAAAAATCAATATAACCCATAGTAGAATTGGTAAAATATAAAAAAGCTGAAGCAATTAAGCTTCCATTTTTTTCCACTACAAACCCGCCTAATCCGTTTTTTGGCAACATGCTAGATTTTGGTACTTTAACGCCCTTGCCTTCGTATAGTTTCCACCACTTAGTGAGCTCCGGATAGTCTTCTATAGTTATAGTGCGAATATTAATACCTAGTTTATCGTTTAGTTCTTTTAATGTATTCATTTTATTTAATTTAAGTGTATCTATATAGTCACACTTTTTACCACTTATTTACTACTAATACCCACCTCTGAACTAATAGCAAATAATTCTACAGCTGTATTAGAATGATTCTTAAACGTAATATCAGCATAATAACCCTTTATACCAGATTGATTAGCCTCAACTCTCTTGGAGAATAACATGAAATCTCCGGAGCTTACAGCGGGGAAGGCCGCTGGATCTTTTTTTACTATTATGTAGGTATCTCCAACATCTATTATCTCCTCAACAAAAACAGGCTCTGTGGTAATACCACCTGTTAAAACGCTACATTTGTAAGCATAATCACCAACTTGTAGTGAAGGATTAAGTTTGTTACTAAAGTTTATTTTTTCTGGCATGTCTATTTTATATTACGAATGTTTAGTTTCTACGTCGCTGTTCCCGCTGTGAGTATGTGGTCTAGATCAAAGTATATATTCACGTTAGAAGACGGCACTGTACCTATGTTGATAGTTCCACTAAGAGCCACAGTATTATACGTGCCCTTTATATTAATAACATCACCAACCCTTAAAGTTTGATTCGCTGAAACGGTTATTCTACCATCACCATCTAAATTACCACTCGCATCAGCTGGATCCGGTGTGTTTACCGTCTCAATAAGTACATCACCTCCAGAACTATCAATATATACTCCAGTTACGGCACAAACGCCCCCACCGGCTAAACCTTGTGTATTACCCACGTCAATAGTAGAGGAGTTAGAGGGAGCAACTCTAACTGTAGTTGAAGGTTCTACTACTGACGATATATCCATATCAGCGGTGCTATTTATTAATAATCCCGTGGCGTTAAAAATAGCAGTAAAGCCTCTTGCTCTAAAATAAAGCGTTATATCATTACTGAAAGATTGCGCAGTGTTAAGTGTTATTGTTTTTGTAGCAGTGTCTATAGCTGTTACGGAGGGTTCACCTGTTAAAGTACCACTGCTAATACTGTATATAGTACTACCAATACCTATACCCGTTAAATCATCAACAACAACACTAGTTGAGCTAGTGGTTGCGCCATCAACAGTATCCGATGCTAAATGATAAAGAATTTTACCAGCCGTCATTGCTACAGAGGCGTACTTCGATAATATTAAACCGTTGGAATAAGCGTCGGCTATAGAGTTTTTAGCTGAAAGGCTAAAGTTTAGAGAAGTGCTACTACCAATTTCACTGGTAATGGTTTTTGATGGCTGAGCTTGGTAGTTGTTAGCATAAGTTATACTATTAAGTTGAAGAGTCACCGTGGTGTCACTTGCCTGTTTAGACACGTTTTTAGTTATAATTCTTTTATCAGGATTTGAAAGTGTAGTTCCGTTTATAGTAATGAGTTTAATTACATAGTCACCACCACCGCTAGCTCCTTGTGCGAAAATAAGACTATTGTTATACGTGCCGCTGTTAAGTTTTATTCTTAAATTATTATTTAAATCATTATGCCCAGCTTCAAATGATTTACTCTTCCAATCATAGTACAACGTGTGGTCCGAAGAACTACTAGGATTCTGTAGCGCTATTATTTCGAATTCAGCACCAATTTTCCCGCTAATAACAAACGGTCTAACCGTTCTTGCTTCGGGCATACTACTAGTGTTTATACTAAAATTACTTATTATCATATTAATTTATTTATTGTAGAATTGGTGCAGATAAAGAAAAACTAGATGGTTCGGTACCCTGTACGATACCAATCCCTTGCACACTAAACCTACTAGTGTCTATATTACCCCCTATATTTGATCCTTTCACATAATTAAACCACTTACCTTCCTTTTTAATAAAATCAACAACACTACCAGTATCTAAATCTGTTTTTATTTCGCTACACTCCCATCCTTCTAAAACATCAAGACCACTTGTAAAGACCGCTGCGTTGTTTACGTTGACTTGATCTATAGCAGGGATAATAAGATTACCACCTGAATCATATTCGTTTTTTGGAGCGACAGCTAACGCTTTACTACCTTCGTAATTTATAATGTTAAATGCTTTTACTACAGAGGGTTCTTTGTTTAAAACTGACTTAATACTAGAGAAACTACTATTACCGTAAAACATGTTGTAATTATTAGCTTCTTTTGCTGTATATTTCACCTTAAACCCATCAACAATATGATTCAGTTGTCCATTTAATTTCGGCACGTAATGCTGCCACAATCCACCGTTTTTAAACGTATAATATTTTTTTGATATACTAACGCCGTTTTCAGGTACAAAACTCTTGAAGCTACTCCAACCATTAACACTTTCGCTAAAGGTAATAGTTTTATCAGCTGTTTCTGGATTAACATAAACTCTTTTCATAGATATATTGTCTATAAAACCATTTATAAGACTTCCGTTGTCTCTAGCAACTATAACAAAAGTATTTTTTAAATCAGAATTATAACCCGAGTAATCAACACTATTTATTATGCCCTGTCCTGAAACCCACAATCCCTCGCCAGGAACCGAAGGACT
>Ga0181420_1000845_pt1 | contig 11840 bp, 6 predicted proteins | sample 43SPOviralmetaG_FD_130145 | JGI IMG/M metagenome (GOLD analysis project Ga0181420, IMG submission 130145) | Marine viral communities from the oligotrophic San Pedro Time Series (SPOT) site, San Pedro Channel, CA, USA - 43 SPOT_SRF_2013-05-22 | ecosystem: Environmental > Aquatic > Marine > Strait... | reverse complement strand
CAGATCCTCTGTTCCAAACTGCTCCTACATGGTTCCATTCTTTTTGAGTTATACAGCTTGCTGTCACACAGAATGAAGCTACTCCTGCACTTTCCCATACAGACCATCCAAGTATTGAACCAGATCTCCATAGTTGGTGTCCTTGTGTTTGTCCACCATCTTCCCATAAAATTTGATGGTTTGATGAAGATTCTGGCTTAATCCAAACGGAAACTGATACTCTATCTTGTACGTTTCCAGAATCATAATTTGAAGATGTTATTTCTCCACCATTATAATACCATTGTATATACTCTCCCTGAATATAATTATTTGCTGAGGCTGAGAAAACATATGCAGAGTGGCCTGTTATTGCAGATTTGTCTATAGAACTATTGTGAGTAGACCATGGTACATATAGAGCAGAAGAAGATATTGAGCCTGAACCTATTGATATATTTGTAGCAGCTGCATTTATCACTTTCGAACCGGTTTGTGTACTAAAATTATAATGTAGTGCTGGAGGCATGGTTGGAAAATTAGGTAAAGAAGCTACTTCAATTTTACCCTTAAAATATCCATTAGTTGTGTATAATCCATATCCAGTAACGCCATCATTAAAAGAAAAATCTGTTATTCCAGATAAATCTCCTATTCTAGCAACTGTTGATACTTCTCCAAATGTAGAATCAACGTCTGTTGGATAACCATTTACGTCAACAGCTTGAACCTTAGTTCCTATATTAACATTATTTCTTTCTACTATATCAATATATGGAGTGTATCCATCGGTTGGTTGTGCATTTAATAATATATACCCTGTTCCCTCTCCTCCTTGTGACGCTATTGTTTGTCCATCACTTATGTTTTCTATCCAATATCCTCTTCCATTTCCAGATACCCTAGCATCCATATTTCTTTCTACCCCAATTATTGGAGAGATTGAAGCAGTTGCACCGGATAATTGAGTTGTATGTAATTTGTATGCATTACCATCTAACCCTTCTGCTCCGACAGCTTGAATATATAATGAGTCTATGCCAGTATCAGCTGATTCTGTTGTGTTGACAAAAACGTCTTTTACCTCTGCATTTATTTTTTGTTTCAAATTCACCAAAGTGGTTATAATGTTTGAAGATGATGCGTAATAATATGTATTATTAAAAACCGTATCGGTTGAAAGTGTACCAGTTTGTCCTACAAATGTGTGTGTTTCTGATGCAGTTAAAAAAGTTTTTATTGGTACTTCAGAACTAAAGTCTACAGATGCAGATGCTGGTGTTGCAGATTTTCCTAGTGATTTTGAAACACATAACATGTATTCTCTAACAAATCCTTCTCTTCCATCTGGTCCTTGGTCTACTGCTTTTGCAACTAGTATTTCTGAACCTGTTTGGAATCCTCCTGCATTATCAACCTTTAGCGCTTGATTTGACTTTATTGCGTGTAAATCTCTAAGTAGAAAATTATTTCCTTGGTCATTTGTGCCAGTTCCACCAGTAATCTTAAATTGTAATCTTGGATCGTCACCTGTTCCAGAAACCCATGTTGCATCTTTTGTAAATCGAACATCGTGTATTTGGTCTAAACCATTTACTGGAGCCGTTAGGTTTACTGCAGCTGCTACACTTCCATCTGACTTTGTCATATTCATATTTGCAGATGTATCTCCATTTATTAACCTAAGACGTGGATAACTACCTTGTGAACCTGAAGCAGCATAGTAGGTGAACCTATATGTTGTTCCAATCGGATCAGCTGAATGTGATAGAGGAATTTCAATTCTTCCAAACGCGGTTGCAGAATTTACAAAGTTCCACCATAAATCTGAATTATGCACTACAGATGCTGTCGGATTTGAATCAAAAATTCTAATTCCAGCGTAAGATGATTGTGTCGTTGCTAATACTTCACCAGAATAATTTATTTCTAATCCGTCTGGACCCTTTAACCATGGATATGGTTGGAATCTTAATTCTGGACTATCTGTTTTTGTGGCATTTGCTACCATTACTTGGCCACCAACAACTGATATAGTATCTTTTTCAAATACTGCAGTTGACAATGTTCCTCTAATTACTGCGTTTTCAAATTCAGCTCTACCATCTGCCCTAATTTGCCATCCTGTTGCGTTAGCAGTTAAACCGGACACAAATGGGTTTGTTTCAATTGTTCCACCTGAACCTAACACTATACCAGGATCTGCAGCCGATGCTGTTCCACCTTTAGATAATAATTTGTCTGATTCTATTTTCCATCCAGCTATATCACCCTCGTTTGCAGTAATTGTACCTTGCATAGTCACATCGCCGTCTGCGTTAAGGTGGAATCCACTAGATGATATTACTATATTACTACCATATCCATGAATATAACTTGCATTAGGGTTTCCAACAAAAAATGTATTTGTTCTAATATCTAATCCGTTTCCAGCGTCAGAAGATGACCATCTAATATATGAATGAGAATTGTGAACGAACTCCATACCAAGTCCTATATATGTCGTTGTTAACGCTGCGTTTGATGAGCAAGTAACGTCTACACATGAACCCGACCATAGCATCCATCCATTTTGTAATGAGCTAGAAGCTGCTTTCCATCCTTGATAATCTTTTGTTCTTATATTTGCCATATATTACTCCTAATTAGCTGCTATTCTACCCTGTATTATTATTCCATTTCCAACGATCATCGTTCCCGTTAAATGATTATCATCTCCATTAATGTATATATTATCTCCAGCAAAATCGACATCATATATATAATGGATATAATCAGATTTTAACCCAAGCTCATTTTCAAATTCAAACTTAAAATCTATTCTTGCATCTTGCTGTGCCAAGCTTAATTGTGATTCTATCATTGCGTGATTTGGAGTAAAACTAGTTTCTGCAACTGCTGTTATACTTATATCTGATATATACCATTTACCATTATCTATTGCAAAAACAGGACGTCCATATCCATCACTATCGGCTTCAACTATCATTCCGAGTATTCTTTCATTTAGTTCATATTCTCCAGTCACAACAGGAGATTCTGGTAATTCTGGCATAACAGACTCTGTTGGCTGCATGAATTGTTGGGCTGGAGCTTCTGCTATTGGAGAAACTACTCCTCCTGCTGGGTCATATACTTGATGGCCAGGCCTGTTGCTAACAGAAGTTCCATATGTTATTGTGTCTCCCTTTCCGTCATTTTGCTGTTCATTTACATTGAAAGTAAATGCTCTTTGATGTTGGTAATTGCCTGGACTGGCCCACACTGGAGACACTGGAGATCCGAAACCATCTGTTGTGGTTGGAGTTGCATATGTTTGATGTGTTTGATATATTGCGTTAAGCGTTACCACGTGTTTTCCTAATTTTTCTTCCAAAGGGAATCGTGAAGACTTATCTCCATTAAACGCAGAACCCGACATAAAAATTTCTACTCTTGGTACAGACGCATATTCTCCAGATGCTGAGTATACTGCTCCTGACCCTGTATTTACAAACCTTCCTCCTGATTTTGTGTATGCTGCTGATTTTGCAGATAGTCGCATAGATAACATATACTTTGTTCCAGCGTAAAATGGTATTTCTTTTTTGGCAGAAACACGTAAGAAAGATTCTGATATAAAGTTTTGACCTTCTGGCATTTGAACATACATTGCATCTAATTGTTGAAGATCGTCCACGGTCACTGTTGGTAATGGAGTTGTCATTTGATATCCAGCTCCATTTGGATAACCAACTTGATGGGACGAAGACCATTCAAATTTCCAATAGTTATCAACATAAGATTGTGTTGTAAATTTTCCCATAGGTTGCCTATCAAATATATTACTACTATCAAAAAACATTTCTTTTGTTTCAACAGTGTCTTGTCCTTGTACTTGCCAAGTGGATGTTCCATGTAAACGAGTATACGTTATAACCTTGGAAACATCTCCACATATAGGGTCTAAATTTCCTAGTACTACGTTTGCAAATGAAGTTTTATTTTCTGAAACTGTGTGAAATGCATTTGGAATTTGTTGGTAAAGTAAAGAATATGTTGCCCCTGCAGAAGTAGACTGAGAGTGTAGTGGACCAAAAAATGGAACATCATTAATTTGCCAATATGGCATAGGATATAATGTTGGTTCATCTCTAGCAGTTATCGGTTCCGGAACAAATTTTGAGTTTATTTGGTATCTCGGTGAAACTACACAGTCTGTTGAGTTTATAACGTCAACAATAGTTGTATTAAATACTGGAGGATATGCTGGTTCTGCTGCACCTGGAAATAATCCATCTGAACCTGACGGCTGTATTGATATAGATGAGCCAACCATTTCTGATGTTAATTTGAAAGATTCACTGGTGTATGAGTTTGTTGGAGCTCCGTCAAAATTAAACCTTAACATTGCAGAGCTTCCCTTAGAACCACCTTGTAGCCAGTATGAAACTTGACCTGCTGACATAGTTGCAGTTGATGCTGTTCCTTGTACAAAAGAATTAGAAACTTGTCCACGCTGAATTTCGTTTATTGCAACTCTAGGTTTTCCTTGATTTGCAGCTTGATATATACCACTGTCATTTGGATAGATTATTGGAGTATTGTTTACCAAGGTTGGGTCAATAAATATCTTTTTTCTCCATCTAACATTAGGTCTATTTACCCAAGTTGAACCTCCTCTTAATGGCCTTCCACCAGGTCTTTTTTTAGCTGTTCCAACGATTGTAATAAAGGCTGGTCCAGGCGATGTTGTTGAAGGACGAACTTCTATTGTGACTAGTCTTCTTTGATGTGAATCTAAATAATCATTAACTTTGTGAAAAACAGGTTTTCCCCATCTATCTAAAACTTCTACCTCAATTGTTGAATTTTTTTTGAGTAGATCAGCGTTACCAGCTATTCTAAACATATTTTTACCACCAGTTAATACGTCTGGGCAGTCTGATACATTGAAGTAGTTGGACCAAACGGCATCGTCGGTTATTAGTACATCATATAGATGTAAACCCTTGTACGAATTTCGTTTTGTTATTAATCGATTTTGTAAATCGTGTCCCATTTATTATCTCCAATATATCCACCCACATCTACTATGGGTATCTTATATAAATATATAGGAAATTAATATCGTACCTTACTTGTGTTGGAAGAAACTTCTATTTCTATTAGTCCATCAACCATATCTTTCATAATATCAATGTGAGATATTATCATAATAAAGTCAAATTCGGTTTTAAGATAATCAAATAATAAACTTAAAGAACTTAAGCTTTGTGAATCGAGATTTCCAAACCCTTCGTCAACAATTAAAAAATTTGGTCTAGGTAAATTTGATATTTTAATAAGAGCAACTCTAATTGCCAAAGAAGAAATAAACTTTTCCATACCAGATGTCATTTCTAGTGGCCACATATTGTCATCGGAGTATTTAATATAACTAAGAATATCTTTTCCATCTACGTCAAAATGTATTTGAAAATCTACTATTTGAGACAAGGTATTGTTTACTTCTTCCTCGATATATGGTAAAGTTTCAGCTATTATTTCATAAGGTATACCATCTCTACGTATAGCATCTAAATAATACTCATAACATTTTAATTTTAATTCTAAATCATGAGCCTCTTTCATTGTGTTCTGTATTTCCAATATGTTTCTTTCACATATGCTTACATCACTCCAAGATTCTCTGAGTCTAAGATTATTTGCAGATATTTTGGAACGAACATCTTCTTTTTCAGATTCTAATAATGAAAGGTCCGCATTTATTTGTCTATTATGCTCTATTGCCTTTTCATTTTTATGGTATGTCTTTATCTCGTTATTTATTTCCAAAAGAGAATGTTTATTTGACATTAAACTATTTTTTCTTTTTTCAGTTTTAACTCGAAGTTCAGAATCAAATCGTTTATATTTGTTTTGCTCAAAAACTAAAGCGTTGTATTCTGCCAATTTTTCTCTTATTTCAGAAAAACTATCTATTTTTAATTGTGAAACATTGTTTTCTGCTAATAGGCTAGAAGAAGTTATTTTGTCTTGTTCTAAATCTTTTTGCGCTTTTTCAGCTGTTTTTACAAATTCATTATTACAGCAGTATTCGCAGTTTGGGTCGTATTCGTGAGAATCTAATTTTGAAATTAAATCTAATTTGTTTTTAACGTTGACCTTTAACAATTCAATTTCTCTTTGAATTCTATTATTATTTTTCTCTTCCAATTCTAATAGGGATATATCCTTATTTAATTGTTCTAAATTATACTTAAGAAGATTATCACTAAAATCTTTTAATTTTTTTTGATTTGATAATTCATATCCTTCATACTTTTTTAATTTAGTTTCGTCTTCCAATATCAAATCATTTACATTTTCTTTTTTTGCCTGTAATATGCTCAAATCTGAAGTAGACGATATAGTTTTTAATTTTCCAGTTTTTTGTCGAATCTGTTTATCAATTGATAGTTGTTCTTTGTCAAGTTCTTTTTTCTTTACATCTAAAACGTCATATTCTTTTTTATATATACCTAAGGCTTCCTCTTCATCAAGTAAGTTTTGTGCGTAATCAACTTTCTTAAAATTTTTCAAAAGTATTTGAACAGACTTTATTTCTTCGTTTGCCAACCTATATAATTCTTCAAAAACAAATATATCTAAAAACTTAGATAATAAATTCTTTTTTTCTGGCTGAGGTTTATCAATGAACCCAGTATTATTGTTTTGCATTGACATTGCCGTTAGAACAAAGTCTTCATATATTCCTAAATACCCAGATATATTTCTATCTGTATATCTACGCTGTTCTCCGTTTAATGATAAAACATTTCCATCTTCTCCAATCATCCAAAAATCTACATCGACTCTAACAGACTTTCCATCTTTATTTCTTTTACCACGTCTTTCAATAAAATAATCTACACCATCTATTTCAAAATTTAATTTGCACTTAAAATTATTTTTCTTATTGTTTATAACATTTGACGCTGAAAACGTTCTGCTACATTTGTTAAATAGGCAAAACATTAATGCGTCAAAAATAGCTGATTTTCCAGCGTGGTTGGGAGCAAATATACCAACAACATCTTCTGTTTTTGAAAAATCTATTGTATTACCTTTTCCATAGCTAAACATGTTTTCAAATTCAAAAGTTTTTGGGTTCCAATTTATTCCTCGAGATACATCAATATCTGGCAATCTTTTATTTAATTCTCTATTTATATTTTGTATTCGCTGAATTGTTTCGATATCTGGATTGTGGTTGTCAGTTATATATTCTTCCAGTAACGTATTTTGATATGATACATCGCGGATATCTTTTACTATTTTTCTAGTTTTTTTATTTTGCGCATCTAAACCATCTGTTCTAGTAATAACAATATCAGTTGTTCTACATTTAGTTTTAATAGTTTTTGTTATTTCTTTTAACTGTGATTGGGTTGTATTTTTAGCCCTTATTCTAACTCTTGGGTATTTTGGAATATCGTCTATGTTTGGAAGTACACCATTATCTACGTCAACAGTGTAAAAGCCAAAGTCATTCTTAAAATTAACAAAAGACGCTTTTCGAGTTTTAACATCCCATATTGCACAACCATGATTTTCAAAAGATTCTCCAAAATTTTGTTGTAGAGTTGAACCAACCTGTAATATGCGTTTTTCTTTATCATAAAATTGTCTTTTATGAATGTCTCCTAACATAGACATATCATACCCATCAAACATAGATATTTTCAAATTATCACTACTAACAACATAACCTTTATCAGTTTTAGATTGGTCAACGGCTCCATGAAATAAAGCAACTTTAGTTTCAGCTTCAAATGAATTTGATTTTATAAATGTGGATGGATCGTCAAATATACCAAAAACCGTAAAGGCGACATCTGCTATTCTATAGACTCCAGAATCTTTTAAGTAGTGTAATTGTGGATGGTCTAATGCAGAAATTATGGGCGATAATGAATCTAAACGGGAAGAATTATTAAGATTTGCGTCGTGATTTCCAGTTATAACAATTGTATGTCGTCTATCTGCTAGGTTTTTGAAAAACTCGGTTGTTAAATCTATAAGTTCTGGAGATATATCAGTTTTACTATGTACAATATCTCCTCCTACATAAACTATTGCATTTTTTGGAAGAGCATTTACTTCTTTATATAATTGCCTAAAGACTCTTCTATATTCTTTATGTCTTTGGTAATTTCTAATATGTATATCTGCAACGTGCAGTATTTTATCAATTTTTTCAAATCCTACGTCTATTTTCTTAAAATCCAAGCTTCATCTCCACTATTTTTGTAAAATCTAACTTTTTAGACTCACTTATTATATTATTCATCTCCGTTTTACCCAAATCACTAGGATCGGAGTTTCCAGGCAATCTAATTAACCGTACATCAATATCTTCTCCCAGGAGCTTCTCGCATAACTCCAGGGATTCCCTTTCTGCATCCTTATCTAATATCACATTAATCCTGCTTACCTTTTTATCAACTATTTTATATTTCAACTTATCTGGTATAAATTTACCAAATAATGGTATCGTGTTTTCTCCGATTGAAAATGCATCAAATACTCCTTCACAAAGGTTAATATCTTCATCCCAATTTATTAGCATATCAAACCCAACAATATCCTTTGATACGTTTGGGTTTTTATGTTTATAATCAACATCATAATATGATCGGCCGACAAAATAATTTAATAATCCATTGTCATCATAACTAGGAATTATTATCATACCTGAATAGGGGCCTGATTCACAATATCCTATATTATGCCTAAGTATTTCTACTTTAGTTAGATTTCTACTTTTCAAATATCTTGCAGCGTTTCTAAACTCCGGACTATTGTGATTTCCACTAATCATTGGTATAAATTCAAGTGGCAATGAAACTATTTTTTCTGCTGTTTGCCTAGTACTAGCCTTTACAATTACCAGTTTATTTAATTCAGGTATTCTCCTATGAGCTCCAACTTTCTTAAAAATTCTACCTATTCCAATTCCTTTTACTCCACATACCCAACAATGCCACTTAGAAGTATTTAGGTTTATATTTAACTTCTTTTTGTGATGATTACAATATGGGCATTGAAAAGCAATTTCTTCTTTGCCAACCTTTGACACACCTAAAACTTCTTGTAATAATTGTATTAAACGCTGTCTTTTCATATAGTATTAATATAATAAAAATAGCTGACATGGAAAAACTTATTCCAACTTATTTTAATATAAAACTGTGACATATCCATTCATCTCATATACTTCGATGGGGTTATGTTTGATCGCTTTAATTGTATACACATAAACTCCTGTTGCAACGTCTCCATCCCATTCGTCGATAGAACTGACGCTAATCCACACTAAACCTCCCCATCTATTATATATTCTAACTTCCCATTCGTCCCAACAATTATCTGCTATTACCTGCCATGTGTCATTCCATCCATCTCCATTTGGTGTTACGGCGTTTGGAGCATATATAGATGTTTCATCACATTCACTTTGAGAACAAGGCAATCCAGTAATACAATCTATGTATTGAGTCAGAGTATGATATTCTGTAATTGTGTCAACTTGATAAATATATTCATAAACTACACTTTCATTATAAATGGTATCAGTAATAAACTCAGTTATAGTAATAGTATCTAGTTCATATATCGTTACAGTGTCCGTTTCTATAATGGTAATAGTATCTGTAAGATATTCAATAACATCTACATATTCTATAATAGTATCGCAATCTCCCGGACAAGGTCCGCCGAATTCAATTGAACTATATCCTAATAAATTTCCACCAACGTTAATTTGCCATATACCTACTTCACCTTCACAGAAGAATCCTTCCTCATAGTATTGTACCCAACACTCTGCAATTGTATATGGGTTAGCAACACTATTATTCCAGGCATCAAATATATTTAATTCAATTGTACCTTGTGTGACCATTGGAAAGTCAAAGAAAGTAAATGTGTACTCAGGCCAATTGATACTTTGTGAAAAGTTTCCACATGGTGGTATATCATCTAGTTCAGCATTACCTAAGTATAAGCATATATCTGTAAGTCCTTCTTCACAATCTACATCAATAGTTGCAGTATAAGTTTCCCAGTTAAAGTTAGTAATTACTGCATCGCATTGTGCAGACGTTGTTGGTGCCCATAAGGCTAGTAAGTAAATTAATTTTCGCATTGTGTTCCGTAATTTTGTAAGATTAAAAGTAAGTCGTCCAAATTAGTATATCCATCATTATTTATATCAGATGGACATTCTATTTGTACACAAGAAACATAGGCAGGGTGTTCAGTGAGTAGTGGGTAAACAAACCCATCTCCATTTAGAACAAATGCTGTACCAATATCGGCACATAATATGATGGTATAACCACCAATTGGCAAATTAAACCAATGTAAAAGACCTTCGCAGTCTTGGTATTGGTATTGTGTATATTCTGTAGCTCCTACAGAAGTAAATACATGTTGGTTGCATTGGGCTGATGCAATGGGAGCCCATAATGCTAGAACGTAAATCAGTAATCTCATGTTTTTAATATAATATAATAAAGAATGTTGGTAAATTAAAATTTTAGCTTATTTATTTTTGAAGTAATTTCTTCGTCTAGCCTAACAGTTGCAAAACGCCTGGGTCCTATACAATCATTGTAATAGTCTTCTTTAATGGAAACATGGTATCTATGGTGAATGTTTTCTTCTAAATAATTAACTTGCCCTTTAGTTTTTCCCATTATTAAAACTTCAAACTTAAAAGTATCTTTTCCTAATTTTTCTATGTCTGAATTTAGAATTTTAGATGAACCAGTATATGACTTCCAATTAGAATCTTTTCGTATAATTTTTCTACGCTTTTTACCCTTAACCTTTATACGTCGTGTCGTACCAAAGTATTTTCTACCAATATATTTTTTTCCCGATGATATGTTTGAAATTAAGTAAACAAAACCGAAAAATTCTTCTGGTGCCTCTAAAAGCGGCTTTCCATTATATAACCAATGACTCAAATTTTTTTCTCCTAATGTGGGTTCGTGTCAAATCTAACCATAAATGATAAATCATAATCAGAAGGGTTTTTTATAGCTTGTGCCATTTTTCCAACTGCGCATAAATTATTTTCTTTGTCGTATAATCCAACTGTTGTGATATATGGGCTCCATTCAGAACCCGTTGTATATGCCTTCATATTGTCGTTTCTAGGATTATGTTCTTCTCTAACAGTTATATTCTCTGTTAAATTATATTCTCCATCTAAAACATTGCATATATAAACATGTTCAGTTAAATCATGAGAACCCTTAAATGTAATATCTGAAAAAGAACCTGATGCTTCATGATAAAAACCTTTGTTTGAATAATCTGGCGTTGTGATTGTCACAAGACCATGTTCATACATAACATTTCCTACCCTAGAAGTATTGTTTCCACCTTGTCCATACGGCATAACATATGCAGATCTTTCTGCTGTCGACATTGACGCATTGTATATATGTACCTCATCAATAGAACCAAAATATGGGTCTATATGGTTAGTATATTTCCATTTTTTACCCTTTGTTCTTAAGTTTTTATCTAGTTCTGATGGTTTAACAATTGCTCTTTTTCCATATCTTCTGGCTCCAATGTGTATTGGAGTTTTTGTCGATGTGACCAATCCATCTGCTAAATCTGGCGCAGAATCTTGTAGGACAAGCGACTTATATATAAACAATTTACTATCTGCTTTTTGACACAAAATTGTTGTCCAAGAGTTTGTAGTATATGATGATGATACTACTGTTTCTCCTCCAGCTTTACTTCTTCGCTTAAAGTAAACCATACTTGTGTCTGGCTTAACATATACTGAAAATGGACAATGTCCTCCCCACCAT
>Ga0181420_1000844_pt1 | contig 11857 bp, 6 predicted proteins | sample 43SPOviralmetaG_FD_130145 | JGI IMG/M metagenome (GOLD analysis project Ga0181420, IMG submission 130145) | Marine viral communities from the oligotrophic San Pedro Time Series (SPOT) site, San Pedro Channel, CA, USA - 43 SPOT_SRF_2013-05-22 | ecosystem: Environmental > Aquatic > Marine > Strait... | reverse complement strand
TTATTTGACTAAGAGGAACCATCATAAATGATGTTGCGTATTCTGTATAGTTTATTGTTTTAAAATAAGGTATTTCGTTTGCCATAACATCGTATGAAAATTCTGTAGTATATCTTCTCATACGTTTTCTGAAGAACTTATCTACTCCGGCAAGATTGTCAACCAAAAATTTATTTTTTTCATACTCGCCGATGCGCTCTTCCATATTGTTAGGGTCGAACATTTCGTTTTGCATTTTAGGCATTAAATAACTCCTTAAGATGTATAACCATTATATATATAAATATAATGAAAAAACCTAAACGATTAATTTTTTTTATTAGAAGTAGTAACTTGTTATTAAAGTTGTATTATAAGTTGTTATTGTATCGAATACGGTACTATAATTTGTAATTGTATCAAAAGTAGTTATAGTATTAAAAGTTGTAATAGTATTTTTTGAAGTTTCATAAGTTGTAATAGTTGCCAACGTAGTTTCATAAGTTGTTATAGTTGCTAATGTTGTGTCAAAAGTTGTTGTTGTATTGAATACGGTAATAGTATTAAATGTTGTAATAGTACTCTTAGTAGTTTCATAAGTTGTTATGGTTGCTAAAGTAGTATCAAAAGTTGTAATTGTACTTAGAGTAGTTTCATAAGTAGTAATTGTAGCATATGTTGTAATAGTATTAAAAGTTGTAATGGTTTCTAAAGTAGTATTATAAGTTGTTATAGTAGCATAAGTTGTAATTGTATCAAAAGTAGTTGTGGTTTCTTTTGTTGTTATATACGTAGTAATAGTTGCCTTAGTAGTATTGTAAGTTGTAATTGTAGCGTATGTTGTAATTGTATTATAAGTTGTAATAGTATTTTTAGTAGTATTATAAGTCGTTGTAGTAGCATACGTGGTAATTGTATCAAAAGTAGTTGTAGTTTCTAAAGTAGTATTATAAGTTGTTATAGTTGATAAAGTAGTGTTATATTCAGTACTCGTAGTATAAGTTGTAATGGTATTAAAGGTTGTAATAGTATTTTTAGTAGTATTGTAAGTTGTAATTGTAGCGTATGCAGTAATTGTATCAAAAGTAGTTGTGGTTTCCTTAGTAGTGTTGTAAGTTGTTATAGTTGACAACGTAGTATTAAAAGTAGTAATTGTAGCATACGTTGTAATAGTGTTAAAAGTTGTAATAGTTGACTTAGTAGTATTGTAAGTTGTTATAGTCGCCAACGTTGTATTATAAGTTGTTATAGTACTATAAGTTGTAATAGTATTATAATTTGTAATAGTAGCACGTGTGGTATTATAAGTTGTAATAGTTGCTAATGTCGTGTTATAAGTTGTTATTGTAGCATAAGTTGTTATCGTATTAAAAGTTGTAATAGTATTCTTTGTAGTAATATAAGTTGTAATTGTATTACGTGAAGTAGAAGTTGCCCGTGTCTCTATTGTGTTTAGTGTAGTTTCATAAGTTGTAATAGTTGCCAACGTTGTATTAAAAGTTGTTATAGTAGTTCTACTTGTACTTGTTGACCTCTGTTCAATAGTATTTCTTGAAGTGTTGTAAGTCGTGATAGTAGCTCTTGAAGTAGAAGTAGCACGAGTTTCAATAGTACTCAACGTAGTTTCATAAGTTGTAATAGTTGCCAACGTTGTATTAAAAGTTGTAATTGTGGTTCGTGAAGTAGAAGTTGCTCTTTGTTCTATTGTACTTAAGGTAGTTTCAAAAGTAGTAATTGTATTTCTTGAAGTAGAAGTAGCCCGAGTTTCTATCGTACTGAGAGTAGTCTCATAAGTTGTTATTGTTTCTAAGGTAGTATTAAATGTAGTAATAGTTTCTCTTGAAGTACCTGTAGACCTCGATTCAATAGTTGTTTCTGTGGTATTGTAAGTTGTTATAGTTGACAACGTAGTATTAAAAGTTGTTGAAGTACTATAAGTAGTAATTGTGCTAAAAGTAGTAGTAGTTTCAGCAGTCGTGTTAAAGGTTGTTGAAGTTGTATAAGCAGTAATAGTGTTAAACGTTGTAGTAGTTGTCGTAGTAGTATTAAAAGTTGTTGAAGTTGTATAAGCAGTAATTGTACTGAAAGTTGTGGTGGTTTCTTGAGTTGTTTCAAAGGTTGTAGTAGTTTCAGCTGTAGTATTAAAAGTTGTTGAAGTGGTATACGCGGTAATTGTATTAAACGTAGTAGTAGTTGTCGCAGTGGTATTAAAAGTTGTTGAAGTAGTATACGCGGTAATTGTATTAAACGTAGTAGTAGTGGTTGCAGTAGTATTAAAAGTTGTCGAAGTGGTTGCAGTAGTATTAAAAGTTGTAATTGTAGCGTATGTTGTTATAGTATTAAACGTTGTGGTAGTTGTTGCAGTGGTATTAAAAGTTGTTATAGTACTATAAGTTGTTATGGTATTAAAGGTTGTTATGGTTTCAGCAGTAGTATTAAAAGTTGTTGAAGTACTATAAGTTGTAATCGTACTAAAAGTTGTAGTGGTTGTTGTATTTGTTTCAAACGTTGTTGAAGTTGTATAAGTAGTAATTGTATTAAACGTAGTAGTAGTTGTTGTGGTAGTATTAAAAGTTGTTGAAGTTGTATAAGCAGTAATTGTACTGAAAGTTGTAGTAGTTGTAGCAGTAGTATTAAAAGTTGTTGAAGTGGTATAAGCAGTAATTGTATTAAACGTTGTGGTAGTTGTTGCAGTGGTATTAAAAGTTGTTATAGTAGCATAAGTTGTAATAGTATTAAACGTAGTTATTGTATTTCTCGAAGTAATTGTAACAAAAGTCGTAGTAGTTTCGAGAGTAGTATTATAAGAAGTTATAGTGTTCTTCGAAGTAATAGTGTTAAAAGTTGTGGTGGTTGTCGCAGTAGTATTAAAAGTTGTCGATGTAGTATATGTGGTAATCGTATTAAACGTTGTAGTAGTTGTTGCAGTGGTATTAAAAGCTGTTGATGTAGTATACGTAGTAATAGTAAGAAAAGTTGTAATAGTATTCTTCGTAGTATTAGTAGAAAAAACCGTAGTAGTATTCTTTGTAGTACTATATAAAGTTAACGTAGAGTGTAATGTTATTGTACTAAAAGTTGTAATAGTACCTATAGTAGTAATCGTATTTCTTGATTCAATAGTATTCCTTGTAGTATTTGTTAAGAAATGAGTGTTCCTGGAAGTAGAGGTCGCCCGTGTTTCTATTGTACTTTTGGTAGTGTTGTAAGTTGTAGTAGTTGATGCACCGGTATTATACGAAGTTGTAGTGCTATAAATCGTAATAGTATCAATAGAAGTTGAAAAAGTAGTTGCCGTATTCTTCGTAGTAATTGTATTTTTCGAAGTAATTCTTGTAAAAGTAGTTAAATACGTTGTAATAGTTGTTAAATCAGTTTCATACGTTGTTGTGGTAGTCTTATTTGTATTATACGAAGTTATATACGTTGTAATAGTTGAATAAGTAGTAGTTGTAGCACGTGTTGTATTAAAAGTCGTATTTGTTTCCCTCGAAGTTGTCTTTGATGTAATTGTAGAATAAATCGTAGTTTTCGAAGTTATATAACTTGTATTCTGACTAAAAGAAGTAATCGTATTTCTTGATTCGATAGTACTCCTCGTAGTCCCTGTAGCTTTTGCTGTATTTCTTGAAGTAGAAGTTGCTCTCGATGTAACTTTTGATGTATTTCCTAAAGAAGTAGATGTAGTCCTCGTAGTAATTCTTGATGTAGACCTCGAAGTATTTCTACTTGTTATCTCACCACCTGACCTCGGGTCAAAAGTAAAGAAATAAGTTTTATAACTTGTAAAATAACTTGTACTATAAATTGTAGTGGTATTTCGGTATGTTACAAAATACGTTGAATAAGAAGTAATTGTATTAAAAACCGTAGTTACTACCGTATTAGTATTATAACTTGTTGTAGTAGAATAAACCGTAGTTGTATTCCTACTTGTAATCGTACTTCTTGTAGTAATGAAACTTGTAATCCTTGATGTAATCGTATTATAAGAAGTAACATACGGACCTGTAATAGTAGTTAACTGAGTACTAAAAGTTGTAATTGTAGTTCTTGCTTCAATAGTGCTTTTTGATGTAGACTTTGTTGTTATCTTTGTGGTAATAGTTGACAAAGTAGTATTATAAACCGTATTTGTTTCTCTCGAAGTATTCCTTCCTGTAATTGTATTATAAATCGTAATTGTATTAAAACTTGTAATGGTATTTTTAGAAGTAAGAAAAGTTGAGCTTGTACTTCTTGATTCAATAGTACTTTTTGAAGTCGTGAAGGTCGTAGAAGTTGTCTTGGTAGTTTCATAAGTTGTTGTCGTACTATAAGTCGTAATAGTATTAAATGTAGTAGTGTGAACGGTGAGCGTAGTAAAAGTAGTTATTGTAGAATAAACCGTAATAGTGTTAAAACTTGAAATAGTTAATCTTGTAGTATTAGTATTGTAACTTGTAATAGTATTCTTCGATGTAGTAAAAGTTGTAATCGTAGAATGTTTAGTTTCAGTACTATAAGTTGTAATGGTATTTCTTGATGTACTTGTAGCTCTTGTTTCTATTGTATTTCTACTTGTAATATAAGTAGTAATCGTATTTCTTGAAGTAGAAGTCGCTCTCGTTTCTATCGTATTTCTTGAAGTTTCATAAGTTGTAATTGTATTACGTGAAGTAGAAGTAGAATATACGGTACTTGTACTTTTTGAAGTAATAAAAGTTGTGATAGTGATTCTTGTAGTCGCGGTAGCAAATAACGTAGTAGTACTTCTGTTAGTAGAAGTTGACCTTTGTTCTATTGTACTTAAAGTCGTATTATAAGTAGTAATAGTATTTCTTGATGTACTTGTAGCTCTTTGTTCTATCGTATTTCTTGAAGTTTCATAAGTAGTAATAGTATTACGTGAAGTAGAAGTTGACCTTTGCTCAATAGTATTTCTTGAAGTTTCATAAGTAGTAATTGTGTTTTTTGAAGTAGAGGTAGCTCTTGTTTCTATTGTATTTCTTGAGGTATTGTAAGTAGTAATCGTATTTCTTGAAGTAGAAGTATTTCTTGTCTCAATAGTAATTCTTGAAGTTTCATAAGTAGTAATCGTAGTCTTTGAAGTAGAAGTCGCTCTTTGTTCTATTGTACTTAAGGTAGTATTATAAGTTGTAATTGTATTACGTGAAGTAGAAGTAGCGCGAGTTTCTATTGTACTCCTGGTGGTATTATAAGTTGTTATTGTATTTCTTGAGGTATTGTAAGTAGTAATCGTATTTCTTGATGTACTTGTGGCTCTTTGTTCAATAGTATTTCTACTTGTGTTGTAAGTTGTTATGGTATTTCTTGAAGTAGAAGTTGCTCTCTGTTCAATAGTATTTCTTGAGGTATTGTAAGTTGTTATAGTAGTTCTACTTGTACTTGTTGACCTCTGTTCAATAGTAATTCTTGAAGTTTCATAAGTTGTAATAGTTGCTAACGTAGTTTCATAAGTTGTAATCGTAGAATAAACCGTAATAGTGTTGAAACTTGTAATAGTTGCACGTGTAGTGTTATAAGTTGTAATAGTTGCTAACGTAGTTTCATAAGTTGTAATTGTAGCATATGTCGTAATAGTATTAAAAGTTGTAATAGTATTCTTTGTAGTATTATAAGTTGTTATAGTAGCATACGCAGTAATTGTATCAAAAGTAGTTGTAGTTTCTAAGGTGGTATTGTAAGTTGTTATAGTTGACAACGTAGTGTTATAGGTTGTAATTGTAGCATAAGTTGTTATCGTATTAAACGTAGTTATTGTTTCTAAGGTAGTATTAAAAGTTGTTGATGTAGTATACGCCGTAATAGTTTCAAAAACCGTTGTAGTTTCTAAGGTGGTATTGTAAGTTGTTATAGTTGACAACGTAGTGTTATAAGTTGTTATAGTAGCATAAGTTGTAATGGTGTTAAAAGTTGTAGTAGTTGTCGTGGTAGTATTAAAACTTGTAATTGTATTTCTTGAAGTAGATGTTGCTCGTGTTTCAATAGTACTTAGGGTAGTTTCATAAGTTGTAATTGTACTTAGGGTAGTATTAAATGTAGTAATAGTTTCTTTTGAAGTACCTGTAGCTCTTTGTTCAATAGTACTTAGAGTAGTTTCATAAGTTGTTATTGTTTCTAAGGTAGTTTCAAATGTTGTAATTGTATTACGTGAAGTGGATGTCGCCCGTGTTTCAATAGTACTCAACGTAGTTTCGTAAGTTGTAATAGTTGCTAATGTAGTTTCAAAAGTTGTAATAGTAGTTCTTGAAGTAGATGTGGCTCTTTGTTCAATAGTACTGAGGGTAGTTTCAAAAGTTGTAATTGTATTTCTTGATGTACTCGTAGCACGAGTTTCAATAGTATCCAATGTAGTATTGTAAGTTGTAATAGTTGCTAACGTTGTATTGAAAGTTGTAATCGTAGCTCTTGAAGTGGACGTGGCCCGCTGTTCAATAGTACTGAGTGTAGTTTCAAAAGTTGTAATTGTATTTCTTGAGGTGGATGTCGCCCGTGTTTCTATCGTACTCAGGGTGGTATTATAAGTTGTTATTGTTTCTTTAGTAGTATTAAAACTTGTAATCGTAGCTCTTGAAGTAGAAGTTGCTCTTTGTTCAATAGTACTTAACGTTGTATTAAAAGTTGTAATAGTTGCTTTTGAAGTAGAAGTAGCTCTTGTTTCTATTGTACTTAATGTTGTATTATATACCGTATCAGTTGAACGAGTAGTGTTGTAAGTCGTAATAGTCTCTAAAGTAGTATTGAAAGTAGTAATTGTACTTTTTGAAGTTGCTGTAGACTTTGAAGTTGCAGTAGTTAAAGTCGTATTATAAGTCGTTATAGTCGATAAAGTAGTATTGAAAGTTGTAGTAGTTTCTTTCGTAGTATTGAAAGTTGTAGAAGTATTTTTTGCGGTAGCAGTAGCTCTATTAGTAGCAGTAGCTAAGGTGGTGTTCTTAGAAGTACTTGTACTTTTAGTAGTATTAAATTCAGTATTGAATTTTAGTTCGTCTAAAAATCCGAATCCGCCGACCATCTATAACTCCTATCCCATTACGAGAATGGGCCTAAGTAATTGACTGCAACATTTGAGGCGTCTATCACGTAATAAGACATTAGTGATATGCCATTTGCAGATGTGTCAAAGCTTATAGAATCTCCCCTAGGCGTTTTAAACAATGAATTTAATGTGATTGAGTGACTACCTGTTCCATCTTGAATTAATGTTATGATACCACTTTGTCCAAGTCTTCCTGAAAAGTTTGTTGGAGTTAAAGTAATATTTCCTGTAATTGTAATATTATGATTTGCAAAAGCTGACAAATCTACATTTTTAGAACCTGTTGAAGAATGTGCTTTTTGTGTTCCGACAAAAGCACCACCACGTACTGCTGAACCACTATCGTGACTTAAATAAACATCTGTTGTATTTGCGTTACCAATCGTAACGGTATTAGAACCTTGACCAATAGTACCTTGACCGATTACTACTTCGTTAGTACCACCACTTGCGTTAAATTTAGCAGAAGAACCGATAGCTATAGATTGAATAACATTTGTTATATTACCACCATCTTTATCAAAAGTACCTGCTTGTCTTCCAATTGCAACGTTCTGCCCTGCTGATGCATTATTAACGTGATATAACGCTTCTGTACCTACCACAGAGTTTGAATCACCTACGGTGTTATTAAAAAGAGCATTATATCCTACTGCAACATTTTCAGTTGCCGTACCACTTAAATTTTTTCCTGCGGCTTCACCGACTGCTACATTTCGTGTCGCATCACCATCGGCATTAAGACCTGCTTGTAATCCAAAGAAAGCATTATTATCTTTTCCTATCGATACACCAGGACCTTGAATTGTTCCAAATGATGCTGTTACCGTTGATGCACCTGTTAATGAAGTTCCATCAAATGTTAAATTAGCTTCACCATCTAATTCTGTTGTGGTTGAACCAATTGTTACGAGTCTGTTTGCAGTTTGATTATTTAGAGCTGTAATAGTTCCTGCCTGTGAAGGTAGATTAGTTAATCCACTACCATCACCTTTAAAACCTACTGATGCGGTAACTTCAGCTAATACTGCTTTACTACCTGATGTTACTAATTTTTTCCAATTTGGCATTTACTACTCTCCTATATGGTTGGTTACTCAGCTGAGCCCACTTCCCTTTCGGGCCAATACAGACTATTGTTCTTTAATATAGACCTCTTGCATTTCAGATTGTTTTTTCTTTTCTATTGCTATAAGTCTATCGTTTTCTTTTAAAATTTTTCTTACTAAATCTCCTACAAAAATAGAATCTTTACCTTGTATTGCCGTATTATAAATACAATCTTTTATAAACGCCAACTCATTTACTACCAATTTCATTTTGTAACCTCATATATTCATTTTGTAACCATTGCACCGTTTCAGTTGCAATTTGTAATTCTGAACCTTTTAAATGTTCAGCATCTCTTATTGTACTCAACAACCATTCAAGATGCCTCAAGTTTAATCCTGAAGCATCTTTTTTAGGTTGTGTATTTTTCACACTTTTCGGTGTCGCACTTTTCTGTGACTTTACTTTATTTACTAAACCCATAAAAAACCTTTTCACTTGTCATTTAAGATTAAGAGTAAATATAAATATCGCCACTTGTAGTGTTCACGTGCATTTGACCAGCTCTGCTCGCGGCATTTGTACCAAATGTTGGATTCACACCAATCGTTGGGTCAAGTGTTGAACCTGAAACACCAACTACATAGTTGAAATTACCTAATGTAGCATCAACTGCTGTTGCTGAATCATCTACTGAACCTTCTTTACCAAGAGCCCATCTATCAACACCTGTGTCCCATACAAATGAAGCACCCGTTCCTGCTGCGGCACTCTGTACGATAATACCACCATCACTACCTGCAGTTGAACCACTTGCAAGTGTAATAAATTTATCTTCTACAGATAAATTAGTTGTTGATATTATTGTTTGCGCACCATTAACGGTCAAATCACCTGTTACGGTAAGATTATCATTAACGGTTACTTCAGATGTACCAGCACCAATTGATACGGTAGATTCACCTGATAAGTCAACATTAAGTGTTCTTGCTGCGGCACCATCAAATGTACCACCTGAAGATAAACCTGTACCTGCTGTTAACGCATTTGGAACTTTCAATACTGAAAGAGTATCACTTGATAGTTCTATTGTTGATGTGTCTGCTGAATTTGTATTCAACATAGTTCCTTCTACGGAATTTGCTGCTATTGTTAAAGCACCACCTGCGGCTACCGCTGCATCTCCACTAACATTAGCAAAAATTGCATCTTCTAAAGAAGTAAATGAAATTTTCTTTTCAGTACCATCATCAGACATTATGAAATGGTCTTCAGTTTGATGAGGAGATGTTATTGCATCCAAAGAGTCAATATCAACTGCGGCTGTTACACCCGTTAATCCTGAACCATCACCTACAAATGAACCTGTAAATCCTGCTGAAGCAGTTACATTACCTGTAACAACCATATTTGTACCATCAAATGTCAGATTAGCTTCACTATTCATCGCATCTGTACCTGTTGCAGTAACGATTCTATTATTAGCACCGTTTGTCATAAAGTCTGAAACATCTACTGAAATTGCATCTGCGGCAACATCAATACCTGTACCAGCACCAACTGCAAGAGTTCGTGTTGCGGCTATCGTTCCACCACCTGTTAAACCATCACCTGCTGTAATTGTTACTCCACTATGGTCAATGTGTTCGTTTGCTACAAATCCTGTTGTATCATCGTGAGAAACGGTTGCAGAACCACTAATTACACCACTTCCTGCTAAAATAGCGGCTTGTGTTATAGTACCACCTAATGATGTATCAGCACCTGCGATTGTAATTCCATCGTTTGCTAATTTAGCATTAGCAATTGAACCAGCTAACATTCCGTTTTCTACTGATGTTGCGGCTATTGTTAAAGCACCACCTGCGGCGATTGTCGCATCTCCACTTACATCTGCAAAAACTGCATCTTGTAAATTACTAAATGTTATTTTCTTTTCAGTACCTGCGTCTGAAAACATAAAGTGGTCATCTGTTTGATGAATACCTGTGCCTCCCAATGCAGATAAACCATCGATATTTACGGATGTTGCCGTAATACCTGTTAATCCTGAACCATCTCCGCTAAAGCCCGCTGAAGCCGTCACTTCGGCAAGGACGGCTTTCGAGCCGGAGACGATTACTTTTTTCCAACTTGCCATTATATTTCTCCCTAATTAAGGTTATTGTTGTTGTGAATATTCATATTAATAAATATAAAATCTTTAAAAAATTCTTTCATTCTTAGTCAAATCCTAAATAAAAAGCACTACCACTAAACATAATTCCACCTGCTTTAGGTGTAAGCGGTGCTCCTTGTACTGATGATAATAAAAATAGTGATGATGAGACAAAACCTGTAAACGAACCTGTTGAGGCTGTAGTTGTTACGTTATTTGAAGTTTGTACTACTGAATCACTAAAAGATAATTTTACGTTATCTATTAAAGTTTTATTTACTGAAGTACCGCCTATTTGTAAAGTTGCCGCATCTACTTGTACAAGACTTGAACTTATAACTTCAGCATTTATTCTCTTAAAAGAAGCAGTTGTTGCGGCACCTAAAGTTAGTGTTGTACCATCAAATGTTAGTTTTGTTTCTGCGACTGCATTAGAACCGTCGCCCGTTAAAATTCTATTGTTAGCATTATTAGAGATAGATACACCACCTCCGCCTCCGCCACCGCCTCCGTTAGCAGCAAAACTTGCTGATGGCCAAATTAATTCAGACCAAGACGCAGAGTCGTTTGTTCCACTATAACCCGGAGTTTCAAATGCTACAAATTTTGAAGCTATATAAACTCTATTTGAACTTCTTACGTAAGCTACTTGACCATCACTTATTCTGTCGTGATAGATACTATTCATAGTAGATTGAGATGCTACGGTCACCCATCCACCTTGAACATACTCTGCTCCTGTGAATGAACCCGATTTGCCACTTCTTACATAAATATCACCTGCTGTTGTTGCCATTCATACTCTCCATTAAGGCGCTGATGCCGAATCAGGCATCAAGTAATACCGTGAATTGTTAGTGTTTTTACCTTCTGCAAAAATCATACCCCACCTTGATACTCCATTCAAAGGAGTCTTTAAATTAAAATAATAGATTCCTGTTGTTATAGACCCCGGGATAGATGCATCTTTTGCATATACATAGTACTCTTTTGCAGTTCCTGTACTATCAGGGGGAACTCCATCATACATACTTCTTGGTTTTCCTGCTTGATTCGAAGATGATGGAAAAATAATACACAACCTTTGAGATAATCCTGAAAAATTAAAATACCCTAATTGTGATACACCTGCAGTACCTGAGTCAGACATAGTAGCCAATGAAGCACTTTTATGTAGTGTTGCCGGGCCTCCTACGTATGAAGGTGTAAATGTGGTTCCTATTGAACCACTTTGTAACATCGCAATAAAACTACCACTTGTTATTCCAACTCCGTCAGCACCTGTATCACCCATCGAACCCATCGTAGCTGCTTCATTCGCACCACTACCGCCTGACCAACCATAGCCATAAACTAAGTTTGGAGTAGATACAACACTAACTGATATTGAACCTGAACCGATATTATCGAATTGGTCTCTAAAAGTAATGTTAGAAGTAATAGTATCTCCTGCTTGTTTTCCTGCTCCTCCAAATGCAGTAGTAACGGTTAAGTTACCATTACTTGCAATACCGATATCTGAGTTTGAAGATGTAAAATTTTGTACTGCTTGTGAGTTATAAGTTGGTGAATATGTAACTCCTAAATCACCTTGTGTTGCAGTTGGGTCACCATCTGCTTGTGTTACA
>Ga0181420_1000843_pt1 | contig 11869 bp, 24 predicted proteins | sample 43SPOviralmetaG_FD_130145 | JGI IMG/M metagenome (GOLD analysis project Ga0181420, IMG submission 130145) | Marine viral communities from the oligotrophic San Pedro Time Series (SPOT) site, San Pedro Channel, CA, USA - 43 SPOT_SRF_2013-05-22 | ecosystem: Environmental > Aquatic > Marine > Strait... | reverse complement strand
GCTAATGCAGGCAACATGTCAGAAGCAGAAATACAGACACAAATATCTAAAGAAGTAGGCCTTGCAAAAATGGACTTTATTAATGACAGGGGAGGATATGACTTAGGTGATTTTCTTTTATTCAGGACACCTTCTGAGGTTATTAAAAAAAATAATGAAGATTTTAAAACAATGATGGGTAATAGTGGTGTATCATTAGGTGGTTTTGAAATTATTCCTACAGATATGGCATCTAGAATGGGTAATACTAATAATTTTATTACTCAACAAAAAGGTGGTGATTTAACGACTAATAATTTACTTTCAAACAATAAAGCATTAACATCTAATAACCTTATAAGTAAATTATACCTTCAGTATTAACTAGGATTTAGATGGTCTTCGGTTAGTATCTTAAATTCCATATTGTGGTCTAAACAAAACTCAGTTGCTGACTTCCATTTGGCCTTGTTTATACCCCATGTCTTGACTTTGTTATACCAAACACCTGTTCTTCTTTTAGGATTCCTTTCTGGTGGTGTACATTGATGTTTAGGTTTAACTTCAATGATATACTTTTTGATACTACCATTTTTAGTACGAACTTTGACATAGAAATCAGGGAAATATCTATGATAACGACCATCCCATGGTGATACATATGGAATGACCAATTCTTCACTACCCCATTCTATGATAGATTTAGTAGTATCACAGTACTTCATCATCTTCAATTCCCATGAAGAACGATACACTATTTCTTTAATATCACCTTGATACTTGGCAGGATATTTAGGTTTAAACTTTCCTTTATATGTCATAATCGTTATAAATACTTTAAATTATATAGGACTATTTATACATGGCCATCAAAGAAATATTAAAATCTACCGCACAAGGAATAGTAAGTAAAAATCTAAAAAGGGTTGCTGGTAATCTTGGCTCTCTAGTAGGTGGTTCACAAAGAACAAATTCATCTGATTTTGAAGGTATTAATCGTTCTAAATCAGCAACAAAAATGTTATCATTTCCTATTGATGTTGTTAATGCAGACCCAGCAACAGGTGGTAATCATGGTCACTATATTATGTTTGAAATCAATGAGCAAGTAAGTGCTAAATTAAAGTTTGGAGATGTTGCAGATTCACAAGGTGGAATAGATACAGCTGGTAGAAAAAATCTGGCATATGAGGCGAGAAGGCGAGGTGGTGAAGTAAGTTCAACAAAAGTATATGATAGTAAAAAGAAAAAGTATATAAAAGAGGCAAACCCAGAAGTTTTTAAAATTTTTTTTAATGATGGTGACCCAAGTAAAGGTCAAACAGAAGCTGCTAAAGCAATAAGTAAAAGTTATGCAACTGGTAAATCTGTTAATAAAAACCCAAGTGGTGATAAAACTAACACGGTACAAACCATAAGTGTACATAGAGCACCAACAAAAAGATTAGATACAGTTATTACTATGTTTATGCCAGCAGATGTAAAAGTAAACTATAAATCAAATTTTACAGACCAAACAATAGGTGCAGGTGCTCAGGCAGCTTCACAAATAATAGGTGAAGTCGTAAGTACAGGTACTTTTAATACTGATACCATTATGAGAAATGCGGGAGATTTAGCAACACGAGCTGGTAGAGATGCATTACTATCAATATTAAGTGTCGCTCCTATATTTGAAGGTAGTAAAGAAGCTATAGAAATTGGTATGGGTGCTGCACTTACAGACCGAATGGAAATGGCATTTAAAGGAATAGATAAAAGAAAATTTCAATACACATTTAAAATGATGCCTAGAAGTCAAGATGAATCTGATGAAATAAAAAAAATTGTTGATATGTTTAAATTTCATATGCTACCAGAAATGCTACAAGCATCTAGTAGAGGTAGATTGATGGGTTATCCTTCAACATTTGATATAAAATATATGTATCAAAATGCAGAAAATAATTATTTAAATAAAGTTTCAGAATGTTATCTAGAGAGTATGGATGTAGATTATGGTGGAGATAGATATAGAACTTTTAAACCTACTAGTGCTGGAGCACCACCTACAGAAGTAACTTTAACATTAAACTTCGGTGAAATAGAACTAATTACAAGAGAAAGAGCAATAGAGGGATACTAATATGTACTTCGATAATTTTCCAACAATACCATATGATTCTGCAGATACAGGTGAGTTTAAAGATGTTAAAAATTTACTTAGGCGTGTAGGTATAAGAGCAAAAGTAAAAGCTAATACTTTATTATTTGATACCTATGATGTAAGAAATGGTGAAACACCAGAATCAATTGCACACAAACTTTATGGTAATGCTGAATTACATTGGATAATTATGTTATTAAATGATATTACAGATAGATATCATGACTGGCCAATGACAGAGGCACAATTTTTACAATTTATAAAAGATAAGTATTCAAATGTTGACGGCACACACCATTATGAGATACCCCAAACTTCTGGTGATACATCTATTAAAATTGACATTGGAACAGACAATACAAATTATCCGTCTGCAACTTTAATTACCAATTATGAGTATGAACAAGAACAACAAGATGCCAAAAGAAAAATAAGATTATTAGACCCATCTTATATTGGAGATTTTGTTGAAGAATTTAAATCATTAATAAGTGAATCAGTAATCTAATGCAAGGTATTCAACACGCTGGAGAATATGACTTATCAGACCTAAAACTATTTACAGGGTCTGGTGAAGTTTTAAATCTAGATATAAACTACTTATCACTAGACATATATGAAAATATATTTTCTAATGGTCTAACTGGTACACTATTAGTATCAGATACAAATAATCTGATTATGAATGCACCAATTACAGGTCAAGAATTTTTATCATTTAAAATTAAAACACCAACAATAGAAAATATTAAAATAGATTTTACTAAACATGTTATGGCAGTTTATAAAATAGATTATAGAAAAGCATCTAGAGGTAACGAAATATTTCAATTACATTTTTGTTCACCAGAATTATTAAGAAACTCACGCACAAGAATTTCTAAAGCATATGAGGGTAACATAAGTGATATTGTTGGTAAAATATTAAAGGATGATAAATCAGTAAACACAAAAAAAGAATTGTTTATAGAAGATACTTTAGGTATTAAAAAAATAGTATCACCAAATAAAAATCCATATACATTAATTAGAGATTTAACAACTGATGCTATTGGAACTAATGGTTCACCTCATTTTGTATTTTTTGAAAATATAGATGGTATACATTTTAGAACACTTGATAGTTTATATGCACAAGGTAGCTCTGGTGAGTTTATAGCATCAGATAAAGGTAATATTGATTTTCAAAAAGGTGGTGTAACTAATATAGAGGAAGATTTAAAAAGAGTATTAGACTATGAAATGGCATCTAACAATGACACAAAAAGAAACATAAAGTCTGGTATGTTTGCTTCAACAACAATACAACATAACATATATCAAAAAAACTTTGATGTTCAACAGTATGATTACTTTGAACAGTTTAATGATTATGCTAGGGTATCTGGTGGAGAAAGTGATTTTCCTATATACAATAAAGCACCAGTAGATTTTGCAAACAATTTAAGTGATTTTAAAGATGCAAAAATATATATGCACAGCACATCAAAAGATACCAATGATTTAGATACTCAACACTATGTTGATATACCCGTTGCAGTAAACAGAGTAGAAAAACAGACAAACTATACACCAAATGATATTATAAAAACCATTGCATCTAGAAGTGCTAAAACTACAGAGTTAGATAATGGTGTCAAAATTAATATGGAAATAAATGGTAACATAACAATCAAAGCAGGGTCAATCATAGACTTTAAACTACCTATTGCTGGACAAAATCATACAGGTGATGACTTTGATGTATATCACTCTGGTAAATTTCTCATCACTAAAGCAAGACACACTTTTGATAGAATTTCAAAAAGACATACAATGTATTTAAGTACAGTTAAAGATTCATTTAATCAAGAACTACCAGATGGTGGTTCAGAAGCACAACAACCAGTAGGAGGTAAACTATAGTAAACTATATCATGTATAATTAATTAACAATTTGGAGTTTAAGAATGACAAATAAAGCTAAGAACAAAATTAAGAACATGAAATTTTTGAGCCAAACAAGAACAAGGGTGATACCTGAAAAACTTGACATAAATAAGATAAAAGAAAACTATAGAAAAAAGGAAGCAGATGAAGAGCTACACAGATTTACAAGAGGGACTGTATGACCCAAACATATTTAAGGCATTCTTTCTAGCTGGGGGACCAGGTAGTGGTAAGTCATATGTAGTGAAAAAGTCTACAGGTGGAACTGGTCTAAAGATAGTCAACTCTGATGATGTCTTTGAAAAATATTTAAAACAAGCAAAACTTGATTTTAAAATGACTGCAACACAAGGAAAGGCTAGAGATGCATTAAGAGCTAAAGCAAAAGCAGTAACTAAAAAAAGAAAAGATAATTATCTAGAAGGTCGTTTAGGTTTAGTTATTGACGGCACTGGTAAAGACTTTAATAAGATATCATCACAATCAGCAGGACTACAACAACTTGGTTATGATACACACATGATATTTGTAAATACAACATTAGAAGTTGCACTACAAAGAAATCAAGAAAGAGATAGAACAGTACCAGAAAAAGTTGCAATTGATTCATGGAAACAAGTACAATCAAACATAGGTAAATTTCAATCATTCTTTGGGCCTAAAAACTTTATCATTGTAGACAATGATATGCCAGACACAGATGGTAAATTATTCGACCATGTCTTTATGAAAGTAAAAGGACTGTTAAGAAAAAAAGTCGATAATTATATTGCAAAAGCTTGGATGGCCAAAGAACTTAGACTAAAACAGAGATGATGTTCATACTCACAATCATATTATTCCTAATAGTAGGATTTGTAATGGTCATGCACAATCGCCCAGATTGGTGGTCTTCACTTACTCATTGGTTACATATCAGAACTTCTATGTTAAGACCAGAAATCAGTATCGTAGAACTAATCATATTAATAGGTGTATTACTCATACTATTCAAATTATACTTCTAAATGAGAATCATTCTCATATAAGTCATTGAAATTGTTCAATATTCATACAAATTAATTTACAAATATCAATAAAATCAACCACTTAAACACTTGACAATACTTGTTTAACCTGTCATAATAGCATAGTAAGTTAAATAAAGAGAGAGGACAATATGAAAGAACCATTAAGATTTACAGTTGAACTGAACTACTCGGAGAGAGATGAAGAGTGGTTTTATGATGTAGTTGACCACCACATGCTAAGAGATAGAAGGGTTGTTAGTTACTATACGGCAGAAGATACCGATAATAGTGGGTTGAATTATGGTTATGAAGCTGCTCAAGAAGATGCAGATGACTTAAACAATAAGTATGGTTATCTGAGTTACGATAAAGCTTACAATATGAGTAAATTAAATTCGGAGGTAGCGTAATGGACCACCATCAAGAATTATACGAATTGAATCAGCAGAATGAAGAAGCTGAGTATCACCAATGGGAATTAGAACAACAAGAACAAGAAGAAAAGACCACAGTTTTTGATGAAAATGATTTTGAAGAAAATGAGTATGAAGATTTATGTACTAATAAAGATTGGACAAATGAAGATGATGAAAGATATCACCAATGGGTATTAGAACAACAGGAAGAAGAAGAGCAAATGCTTAATGATTCCTTGTATGATGAAGAAAAAGAACGAAGAGCAGGTTTTTTTGAGGAGTTTTAAATGATAGAAGAACTAGAATTTATAGAACACTTAGGTAACATAAAGAAACTAATGATGGCATCACCCTATGGTCGTGCAAATAAAACAGTTTTAAAATATGTTGATATATTGATTGATGTACATCAAAAAAGATTTGATGAATATGAAAAAACTATGGAGGCAGAGATGAGCTACAAAGTAAATGATGAAGTAAAAGAAGATTTATACGAAGAAGGTTTAGAACAAGGACTTAGTGAAGAAGAAGCAGAAAAGTTTGTTGAAGAACAATTTGAAGCGAGAAGTGCTTAATGAATCCAATGATAGATTTATTTGACCATGACCATTTAAAAAGTTTGGGAATGTATATTATAAAAGATGTAGTGTGGTATTCACCATGGTATTACAAAAGTTTACAATGGGGTAATTACATGTTACCTAATGGAGAGCGTCATGCCTAAAGGAATGCATTTAGTCTTAGGATTATCATCACTAAATACTAAGAAGAAGAAACCTAAGATTACAAAAAAAAGAATGGAACAGTTGGTAGAGGAACATAGACTATATAATAAGAAGATGAAACAAACCAATAATCGTAGAGATATGATGTCATTTGATGATTATGTCAAAAGACAATTTGGTCAAGTAAAATATAAACCTAAAAAGACAGGTACATATCAACCTAATGATATGATTCTTACTAGAACTACAGATATACCAAGTCGTACAATAGATGTAAAAGATTTACAACATGCTTGTACTAAACCAAATGATGACTATAAAAGAGAAATCAGTAGTCAATATGTGATAGGACAAGCTTACAATAAATCAGGTCTACAAGTTTTGACTAAGAAAGAAACACAAGACCCTAACACAGGTAAAAGAAGATAAATGTTTAGTGATATAAAAGTACCATTCAATAGTGTTATGTTATACAATGTAGCAAAATTGAAAGAGGGTGTTACATTAACAGATGTTGAAGAACATCTGGGTACAATGTGTAATATTGTTAAAAACAAATACAAAGGATTTCTTGCAGGGCAAGTTTTTGAATATGCTGGTTTTGTCAGCAAGGAAGGTTCGGTAGGTGGATATGGAGATGAAGGTAATCATATTGCAATTATCACATATTGGACTACCTTTGATGAACACGAAAGAAGTCATGCAGATACAGATTTTAAGAATGAGTTTTGCAAACTATTAGAGTTTTGTGAAGACACAAAAGAACTTGGTTACAAACTAATGTGGCAAGGTGAACAAGAGTTAGATAATTTATATAAAGAGGTCGTAAAATAATGTTAAAAGTTTTATTAATAATATCAGCTATGGGTATAGAGCAAGAAATACAATTTCCCGATATGGAATCTTGTTTAGAGGTTCGTGCATCGGTCTTAGAACAAGTAGAAGATGCTCAAGCTTTATGTATTCCTGCTGGTGCTGAAGATTTAAGCATGAAACGAATGGATAGATTTTTTAATAAATTTATGGAAATGATAGAAAGATTAGAAAATAGAGATTTTGACCCTTATTTAGAAGATATACCCCATAATCATGAATTTAACTAGTTTTGAGCTCAAAACAAGGAGCTCAGACCCCTCTAAAATCAATTTTTAAGGGTCAAGTGATACTATCACTCATGGAAAATATAGACTTCCATATATCTACGATTAGATACTCTATCGTGGATTTACTTTATATAAGCTACTTTATCATACAATTTACATAAATAATAGATGAAAAATCATAAATTATCAATATTGACATTTGTCACATCACTAGCAATTGCTGCTGTCGCCGCATGGTATTCTATTATCGGATTAACTGCAATATTTTCTGCAGCTGTCATTCCAATAATTATCATGGGCATAGTTTTAGAGATTGGTAAACTTGTGGCAGCATCTTGGGTTTACACTCATTGGAAAGAAACGGGTATTTTATTAAAAACATATCTAGTTTCTGCTGTTGTAGTTTTGATGTTAATTACAAGTATGGGTATCTATGGATTTTTATCAAAGTCACATATTGATGCTGGAATCAATACAACAGAAATATCAGTCAAACTAGAAAGACTAGACAATCATATAAATGGTGAACAGAGGGTCATTAACAGGGCCGAGAAGACACTTAAACAATTAGATGATAGACTAGAGAAGATGAACGAAGGTTGGTTCATTACAAGAGGTATAAAACAGAGAGAAAAAGAAGGTGAAGAAAGAGAGCAATTAAATGATATCATCACAAAGTCGGAAACTAAGATAGATAATTTACTAGACAAGAAATCAGAGTATCAATTAGAAGTTAAAAATTTCGAAGTAGAAGTGGGACCTATCAAATATATTGCTGCATTAGTATATGAAGATGATGCAAATAAAAACCTTGACAAAACGGTACGCTATGTGATACTATTGCTTATATTTGTATTTGACCCATTGGCAGTCTTATTGTTGATATCTGCTAACATGTCATACAGAAAAGAATTAGGACTTTATCCACCAGAGGAAAAAGGACTACCAGTAAATGTAGGAAGAACTGTAAGAAGTGCTACATCACACAAAGGTGTGAAAAAGGTGACTAAAGAAAGAGATGGTGTTAAAATACATTTTTTTGAAGAAGATGATGGTAAAGGCTAAGGAGGCTTTATGGCAGGTAAGACAGAAGGTGTTTCTAAAATGTACACAGGTAGACATTTCAGTAAAAAAGATAAACAAAGACAGAATAATAATTTTTTAACAGGTGAAACTTGGAAGTATGTTCCAAACACTAACTTTGCATACTATTCTTCTATGGGAAGATTTGCAATTCAAATTAAAAATGATTTTCCACATCAAGGTACATACCTATGTACAGAGGAAGAACTTAAAAGTGAAGTGAACTATTATGCAAATATGGATAACATATTAAATGAATCGGAAGGTTATACTAACATAGATTATTATACACAATGGAGAAAAACAGATGGCTAAAGATATAAATGAAGAACTTTTACTAACACAGAGAGAATCTCTTTTAAAAGATTTACAAAGTGCAAAACTTAATGTAGAAAAATCAAAGAATACAGTACAACAAATACTTGGTGCAATACAAATGACTGATAATTTGATTGCAGTATCTAAAGAAGGTAATTACTCAAAGAGTAGAGCAAATTCAGAGGATGTACCAGTAGAACAAGCTGCAGAGGTACAAAAATCATTAGAAGAACATGCCAAAGATATGGTATCGGAAATTGGTGATGATGATTTAGGGAAGGTAGATTAATGTACGAATATAAATGTAAAGTCACTAGGGTTGTAGATGGTGATACAGTAGATATAGATATAGACTTGGGTTTTGGTGTATGGTTACACAAAGAAAGAGTAAGAATTTATGGTATAGATACACCAGAATCAAGAACTAGAGATTTAGAGGAAAAGAAATTCGGATTGATGGCAAAAGAGTTTGTCAAAAAATTTGTTAAGGGTGATAAAAGAAATATTAAATCAAACATAATACTCAGAACACAAAAGTACGATGCCAAAGGAAAGTTTGGTCGTATTCTTGGTGATATTATAGTAGATGGCACATCATTGTCGGATACTATGATTAAAGAACATCACGCTGTACCGTATTATGGCCAAAGTAAGGATGAGGTACAAGAATCACATCTTGCAAATCGTACACATTTTGTGTAATATAAAATTCATACAATATTAGAGTTATCTAATATAAATAGATGTAACTATCACTAACGGAGTATAATATGGAGTATGTAATACTAACAAGTCTATTATGGGCATGGTGTTTTTATTGTCTACTAGTGACTAAATGTTTAGGTAAATAACCCTTGACATAATTTGATTGACCATATATAATGGTTCTTAATATGAGTATAAATGACAAGTTTACTAAAATGGAGCAGTCAGTTATTGGTGAATTGAAAGAAGTCTATGACCCAGTAATTATGACAGAAGAAGAAGTACATACTGAATTTGTAAGAATCAGTAATGCCATAGGAATAGAGGCGTTTGAAGTCAAAGATATATGTGAGCGTTGGATGAAAGAAGAATTACTTTTATCCATAGAGCAAACTAATAGACATTTTTCTTCCGATAATAAGTAAAACTATTATAAATAATGATATGCATTAGACATGCTTAAAAAGTCTACCTAGTTCAATATTATTAGGGAGATTACCATGAGTGATGTTGCTAAGAAAGTGTATCGAAGTGTGGAGTACTTTAAACTTGCTAAAGCAAGAGCTAGACAAGGAAAAAGAAATCCCATGTATTATCGTGGTGTACAGTACACCACAAAAATGACCCGATAAGTCAGAAAACTGCGGTGAGGCCAGGGTAGAGCCATGAGTGAGAACATTAGGAAATCCGATTATGTTCCCAAACAAACTAAATCTGCCCACCTAATTATTAACTTGTGAGAAGACCATGAACAAAACATACAAATTGGAGTTATTAACAGACAAAGAGGTTGAACAGCTTCGGAACTGTGAAGACATCAAATTTGTATTAACAGAAAATCATCCGATACACCAATCAGGTCAGACAGATGATTTCGGAAATCAGATTCAAGAACCAGAATATGATTATACAGTAATCGTAGAAATACTACCATCAACAGAAGAAAGAGAGAAGAAGGTAGAAACTTTTATATCAAGTCTTACATTACCAGGCAAAGACCATCGGATAGATAAGTTTAGTCGTGAGTATAGTTATCTCAAAGAGGAACTAGGAATCAATACAGAACATAAAAGAAGAAAAAGACCAACTACAATCGGAGAATCTTTAAATGAGATTGAAGAACAATGGTTGGAACAGAGTTTAGGATGCAGAGACCATACGAATGACTAGTACAAAACATCTAATACACAGAAGTTTAGATATTGGAAGTGGGTTGATACTATCACTTTGTATACAAATTGTAGTATTCCCATGGTTTGGTATATACATTGATGTGTGGGCAATGTTACATCTGGCACTGATATTTACAGTAGTTGGAATTACAAGAAGTTATCTATGGAGTAAGTATGTATTTAAATACGGAGAAAACACATGAGTAGTGAGTTAATGAACATAATCAAGATATTATGCGTCACATTGATACTATTATTTGTATGGAATCAAGCAGTCGGAGATATCAAGGGCTGGGATAGTAAATACAGTAAGAAAGAAGTCAAAGAAGAAGTCAAAGAAGAAACAGAAGAAGAACCAGATTGCGAATGATACACTAACATGAAATACAACGAAGACATCATACTCAATCTAATCAAGGACTATATTCGTAACACTTACGGAGAACACTATTCTACAACAGAAGAAGGGTTTCAAGTCATGGATATACTACGCAATCTAGAAATTGACAAAGACTTCTGCCAAGCAAATGCAATCAAGTATCTCATGCGATATGGTAAGAAAGACGGACACAACGAAAAGGACTTATATAAGGCAGTACACTATATCGTATTACTCATATCATCATCCCAAAAGGATAGACACAAAGGTACCACAATCGGCAAACTCGTACACCCCGAAGATAGTTTACACAAGAAATAACCTCAGCGGTAAGACGCGATTTTTTCAGAGGAATCATCATGAGCAACAATCAGAACAATACTATAAGAATCATCAAGAGAATATACAGTAAGAGAAAGACCAATAATCCCTTATTAGTACTCTACCCGAATGGCAAGGAAACATGGTGTCAATCAGTAGATATACATGGAAGTAGTACGCAGGAGTGTAAGAACGGAGTATTGACTACGACCACAGAGGAACATGTAGTCACCCATATAGCACTCGAAAACAAAGAAAAAGAGAGTGTCAAGTATGTACCAGGCATGATATCGTGTGCGGGTGTAGAATGGGCAACAGATGACCAAGAAATAGACTTTGACTAAATATCCGTACAAGTGTAGAGAAAAAAGGTTAGGGGTAGAATCACAGAGTTTCCGAACGCCAAACCCCTTGATAATACTAGGAGTTTCTTCCACATCATACCACTTTTCTCCACCCTATTCCACTTAGAGAAAAGGTTTAAAAGAATATGAGTAGTAGGGATATAAGTTTTCTAGGTATCGGCTCCAATTTCTGAACTTTCTCTGAGAAAAAATTCCACACAGTCATCCCCCATCCTTCG
>Ga0181420_1000842_pt1 | contig 11877 bp, 12 predicted proteins | sample 43SPOviralmetaG_FD_130145 | JGI IMG/M metagenome (GOLD analysis project Ga0181420, IMG submission 130145) | Marine viral communities from the oligotrophic San Pedro Time Series (SPOT) site, San Pedro Channel, CA, USA - 43 SPOT_SRF_2013-05-22 | ecosystem: Environmental > Aquatic > Marine > Strait... | reverse complement strand
CGCACGATGGGTACGGTCACTCGGGTGGCGACCCGAACGATCTGAAATTGGCAGGGGGTCTCTACTACGATGAGGATGAGGAGTCCGAGACATACCATCAGAGGGTGGATCCTCGGACCTTCGCGCAAGACTTCGACGGTAGGAGAAAGGGAACGGAAGTGGACAAGCGGTACGTCCACGCCATCTCCCTAGAAGACAAAACAAAGAAGGACCACGGTGAGATCGCCGCCCGTCTGGCCATGGATCCCACCTACGCTACACGGAAGAACTTTTTCAAAGCGTCTCCGAATCAGGAATCGCAGCTGCTGGCCATGGGGTGGAATCCTGAGGTGGATGGTCGGCAGGCGCTCTTTGCGCAGATGGCCTACGGACCGCAGGAGAGCGACATCAGCAAGGTGCAGACCGGCTTGCTGATGAGCGGGCTCTCCATGAGGGGATGGAAGGTCGACACGACCTTTACCAACGACATGATGGTCGTGTTCCACAACGACTTTCTGGGGGAGGTGAACATTGCCTTTCGCGGCTCCACCATGGGCGATCAGGCATTCGAGGATTGGGTGGGAGTCAATGGTGGGGACACCATGATGGGGATGAGAGACTGGGAAGACGCGCTAGAAGCCGCGGGGGTCAACGCCAGGCTGCCGCAGTATAACCGCATCGAGCAGGCACTGATGGGCGTACGATCCACCTACGGCGATGGGTCCATCACTCACCTCTCAGGTCACTCGAGGGGTGGGTACGAGGCCTCGTACTGGGCGAGGAAGTTCGACCTTCCCAACGCGCAGGTGGACGTGTTCAACGCACCCACCTCCATCAAGGACCACACTACCAAATCCGGAAACCCGATCCTTCACTGGAACTCCAAAGCCGACCCCGTCCACGACCTCCTCTCCGACTCGGCGGTGCGCGAGTTGGCGGGGGTGGGGAAGGATACGGTGCACAATGTGGAGACGAGAGTCGGACCCGAGAACCGATTGAAGACGTTTGGCGAATTCATCCACTCCATCGGATCCATCACAGGACTGAAGTGGGACAAGCGTACGGGGTTACTGGTCAAGTTGGAGGGTATCCACGTGGAGAGTCCGACGCTGGACAATGCGCTGGGGTTGGTGGATCAGATGATTGCAGCAACGGAGGCGGGGTCTAAGGTGGTGAAAGGGGTAGATTTGGTGAACGACAAAGTGGGTAAGGTTGTTCCCGGAAAGGACAACAACGTGCAGACGGATTCCGCAGTACAGGGTGCGGCGGTGGCGGCAGGGGTGGCGGCGGCGGCCCTAAGAAATAAGGGGAAGGATGCGGATGGGTCCTCCGCCGCGGCCAACAACCTGATGAGCAGACTCCTCGCGGAGGAAAAGAAGATTGCGGACAACACCATCATCAAAATGACCAAGGCGGTTAGTTCCTTTTTTGAGGTCTTCTCCAAGATGCCGGCAGAGTTGCTGACGACGGGGATCAATGTGGTCAAGCAAAGCCTGAAGGATAAGGGCGTGACCGTGCCCGGCAACTCCGGCACGAACGTGCACTTCACCCAGGACTACACGCCCCTCCTCCGGCAAAACGCCTCCTACCGACAGCGGGTGCTAACGGAGACCAGGCAGGCGTACCTTAATGGGTGGGACGCACGATGGCAAGAGGTGAAGGAGTTGGGGATCAACTTTGGCCTTCGTCTGCCGATGATTGCGGAACAACTTGCGATGATGGAGGGCGTTTCTCCCCAGACCATAGACAAATTTAAAAAGGCCCTCAAGACGGTGAAGGATATAAAGGATGGGATCGGTGTAGCATATACAGTGAAGGACAAGGTAGATTCGGTGGTCGAAGAGTTTGTAAAGAACATCGGCCTTGCCAAGACGCAGACGCATGCCCATAACGAGATGGATCCAGACTTTGCCGATCTCAACGCAGGGCAACAGAAGGCGACCGTGTGGCAAGGGTTGACCCCTGAGATGGCCGCCGCGTGGGAGGGCATCGTCATCGAAAAGGATGTTGAGAGCGACCGGCGGAAGGCGGACGGGACTCTCTACACGGACGAGGAGTTGGCGAAAAGGGCCAGGATCAAGGAGATCAACACTCGTGGACCCAACACTTCCATCCTTGAGCACGGTGATAGGGGAAGAGGGAGTCACCAAGGGGAGGCAAAGGCTTTTGACCCGACTGGAGGTCGGCGGGACATGTTCGGAGGCAACGTGTCGCTGAACCCATATGTGGCACCTTAAGCTAAACGAGTGTTCCGGTGGAATAGGTTGAACATGGGTCAGACATCGTCGCAGGTCGCCCAAGAGGCATTGGAGCATGCGACGCCGCACCTGAACCAGCAAGAGCAGGCGCTGGTGATGCGTCTGGTGGAGGACTACCCGCAGCTGGACCAGATGATGGCCGAGACAATTGTAAGTCACCCCTAATTCTAGGATGAGAGGGAGACGAATTGTAAGTGCTATCGACTTCCGCAGGTGTGGGACTACTTCCACAAGTTGGCTAAAGAAGGAGGAGGGGAGGAAGAGGAAGAATGCAGCGAAGCGAAGAGTGGCACCGTATGCGACGCGACAAGCTCACCGCATCAAACGTCGGCGCCCTCCTCGGCCTCTGCTCGTACACCTCCCGGTCGACCGCCCTGCGCCGTGCTCGAGGATGCGACGACTTCCGTGGAAACGCCGCCACTCGATACGGATGCATGATGGAGGACGACGTGTGCAAGTGGTACGAGGCGTGGTCCGTTGGGAGGGGTGGGGAGAAAGTGCACCACGACGGCTTCCAGGTGCACCCGCAGTACAACTTCATGGGCGGCAGTCCGGACGGGCTCCTGGGCGAGAGGGGCATCCTCGAGATCAAGTGCCCCTACAACCAGCGGTGGGCCAAGCTGGAGGGAAACTTGTCCCTCTCCTACTACATGCAGTGTCAGGCGCTGCTCTGGGCCTACGGACGGGAGTGGGTCCACTTTGTCATGTACGCTGGGCCCCTCTTGGGTACCTCCGTGCGCAAGGTGACGGTGGACCATGACCTCCTCCACAAGCTCCTCCCGATCCTCACCAAGATCCACGAGGACGTGTCCACGAAGCGGAGTGCGCCGCGGTCGATCAACTCGAAGCAGGTCAAGGAGTGGGTGGCGCAGTCGCAGCTCTTCCACACGACGCTTGTCGAGAGGGACATTCTCTAAACAAGGACTGGAAACGGAGAATAGCGGCTCATCTGTTGGCCACGTTTCCTAGGACGAGGCTTCTTGGTGCGGTAGTGAGATGGCATATCTGCAGACGGGCCTTCTGTAGAGTACTCAACAGGGTCTTCCGCATCTATGGGACCTGAGTGGCTCTGGCGATTGGTATGCTGTGCTGTGCTGTGCTGTGCTGTATGGTGCTGTGCAGGAGCTTCCGCAGGAGATGTTGGCTCAGCTGAAGGTGTTGTACTTTCGAGCGGATTGGCTAAGAGGCTAGGGTTAGGTGTTGGTTGGAATGCGGTACTTTCGAGCGGATTGGCTAAGAGGCTAGGGTGAGGTGTTGGTTGGAATACGGTACTTTCAGAGGATTGTGTTTCTCTCCCCTGTGGGTACTGCAGCGTACCGGGAACCGACATGGATCCGAAAAAGAACGATCTGCCCTCGTCGTCCAATGAAGGAACATTATGCTCTGGTGCAGACCGTGGTGGGTTGGGATCTTGTAAATACTGGGCATAGATTTTGCGTTGGATGTCTGGTGGAAGGTATGGTAGGGGATGTTGTAAATTCACCTGGTTTGCCACATACAAGTTTGGTGGTACTGCGGGTGTCCATTCATGATGCGCATGAAGATGATGAGTGAGCCGGTCGGTTGTCCATGGCCCTTCGTTGGTGTGTGGGGGTTCCCCACGCAATACCATCATGATGTGCCATTGCTCGGGGGTGGGGTCAGTTACCATGTTGGCGAGTGTAGTGGCAAGTTCCTCCGTCGTTTCTGTAACTAAATGTTCCTCACCGCCTTCTAGACCTTCAAAATACGATATTAATTCTTGGACTCCGGTAGGATCGTCCTCTGCTTCGTTCGATTCTGTGACTTCGTTCGATGGAGGTGTTGGCAGTACTGTGGGAGGATCAAAGGTCTGTGGTTCTCTGGTCCTCCTCTGACCCCGTGCTGTGTCCTCCAGCAAGGAGGAGGGTACGGATGAACCGTCCTCGTTTGTGAGGGACAGATCCCACGTGTATGCAGACCCCGTAGGTGGGTTGGGATGTTTCATCCGGTGCCAGATATGGACCGGTGCGTTTGCCAAGTTTGGTGGTATCGTTGGTAAAAGGTTTGCGGGGTCGCGGTTTGCGGGGTCTAAGAGGAAAGCGTAGGAACGCTCTGGATGGGTGTCACCAGGGCCCACGTCGTATAAGGGATCTGCAGGTTGTGACGACAAAGCGTAGGCTGGAGTGGAAGTCGGTGGCAGCGTGTCTGTATGACTCATACTCAAATTTTGTGTACGAGGAGGACGCGAGTAGTCGCCCATCTTCATCTTGGAGTCTATGAGAGAACGATACGACGCATCGAACTGCATGCGATTCTTCTGGGTTAACTTGCCAACCGGTAATCGAAACGTAGGTTTGGGAGGTGCCTCAGGTTCAAAAAAGTACGCCATCTTGCCGCCCGCGTCTGGGAAACGACCGGATACGTCTATTCTAGGATGCGAGACTTTGGCAGCGTTTGTTCTAGGATGCGTCGTGTACGATGATGCGAGACTAGGGAAGCTCTGATTTGGTGGGAGCGACTCTCCGGGATTCCAATCCCCTTGCCAATACACTCGCGTTCGTTTTGTAGCACTTTCATCCCCCTTCTCCCAACCGAATTTAATCGATGCACCCTCTCGCAATATGTGGGTCGGTGCCATTTTCAGGAGTTTTTCTTGCTGTTCCGAACTTAATCGCGAGAGTGCCCGTACAAATTTCGTTCGGGCCGACTCATACTTGGTCTGCTTTCGTGACGGTTTATCCCACACGAAAGGAACTTTACGTTTCATTTTATTCTATTTGGATAAAATTTTTATGTATTTAAAAGCAAAATGAACCAAGGGTATGGTGCCTCTGTACGTCTCCGGGTAGCTGACAACCGACACCGACACCAACATGCAGGGCAGGATGACATGTTTATGTCTATGACCGACAGGATGAAACGTGAAAAAGAGAGAGAGAGGGAGGCCCGTGCTCAACAGAGGGTAGAGGAGGATGCACAGCCTACAGGCTACGAACAAGAAAAAGAGGAGACTCAAGAAAAAAAAGAAGCTCCTTTTGATGATGCAAAATTTGGAGCGCTGCTTGAGCAGGAAACCTTGGAAGTAGGGGCGGACGGTAGGTTATTGTATCGACCTGATTACGATTTTAATTCCCATCCATACGGACGCGATGCAATGCAGGTACACGAAGTCAGTCTTCCTAGCTACTTCATAGGTATTGGTACTATGGAGCCGCACTGAGTATTGTTCAGCCTATGAGTGCACGTTCAGCCATTCCACGAGGACATGCGGTGGGGCGACGACACACTGGGTGGAGTGGTACTCTTCACGGGACAAGGGTCCACCGTACTCCTTGAGTGCCATAAAGGGCGGGGCAGGAGCGCAACGGGTGGAGGGTCCTGCGGACTTGCGCACTAACTCAGACACCATTGCACACGACTCCAGTCCACGTGCACCCAATCGGTCGATCGCGTATCGCTTGGCACAGTTAGGGGAGCAGAAGGTGCCCATGCAGACGTAGTCTGGCCCTTTGCGGCGGACGGGCAGGCGCCACTGTTCGCCCCTCTTGGAGTCGTTCTTGGAGTGTGGGAAGGGGAGGGAGCAGTTCCAGCACTTGGAGTCGCCATCGATGCGGCGTACGGAGAGAGGAGCACGGATGCGTGCCGGCTGGACGGTCCGACGAGGACGAGCTTGGTGTAAGGCCATCAGAGAGGATGGAAGGGAGGACATTTTACTTAGAAGTCAAGGGGAGCGAGGTGGTCGACGTAACCAAAGCGGCGTGGTTGCTGTGGTGGGAGTGCAAGATTGTCAAAGAGCTGGACGATCCTCCGGTAGCTCGTCTCCAAGCAATCGGCCACTGCCTTGAGGATCTGGCGCTGGGTGAAGCCGGTGTAGCGGGACACGCGGACCAAGGGAGCACCGACGATGATGATTGCAGCTACCGCACGGAGGGAGTGCAGCTTCACCAGGGGTTCCCACCGTTGGGTTTCTTTGCAGAGCGTGGTGGGGAACTCGTTGAGGATGCGCTCGACGGTCTCAATGTCGTCTCTTCCAAGGCGTGCGAGGAGGCGCGTGCTATAGCGTATGGGACAGCGTGGGGACTGCGGTTTGAGGTTGGGAGAAGTGAGCATCTTGGAGATGTCGACGGCACGGGTTGGGCACTCGTCGCGACCCACGTACATGGAATAGCGGTCGGCGACGACATGGATGGCAGCATTACGTAGGGTGCGGGTTTGCACACGGAAGGGCAGGAGGAGGGCGACGACCTCGTTGACAAAGTGCTCGTTGAAGCCCAGCGCTTCGGCCTCCATGCTTGGAGATCAAAAAATTTTATCTCGTCTAAGGAGGATGAAGTCGGATCTGGTGATGCTCACCGTCGGCTGCGTCGTCAGCGTGCTTCAGACTTTGGTGCGGGAGGTGATACTGGCCGCAAGAGAGCGTGCAAAAAGGAGACGACAGCCGAAAACGCCCCCACCTGAGCCCTCAGGGACCCACAGCATGGAACCGATATCGCACAGCTTCCAGTGGCAAAGATCCGCGCTGTCGCCCAGCGCTCCTGCTCTACCAACATCTTTACCACCACCGCACACTCCCTCGCCTCCAACCAGGGTACGTGACCGTTTTCGCTGGCCACCGCGGCCACGGAGCGAAGGCACAACCTCAAGCCCAGCGTCGTCCGATAATTCGCAAGAAGCACCCTCCCCGCGCGGTACGAGAACGGCTCGGACGCTATGAAGTTGAGCGACTCTACAAAGGCCTTGATGACAAAGTCGGAGGTGTCGAGGGAGTAGGCGCCAGTGACGTGGAGGGTGCCATTCTTGAACACCTTGTACGAGATGGTCCTAAATAATTTTGTAAGGGTAAGTAAAATGGCGGAAACTGCGGACACAACACCTGGAGGGGCGCGCTACTCTGAAATGGCGGAAACTGCGGCGGACATCGAGGACCAAAAACAGGCGATGATACTCCAGAGCCGGACCGCTCAAATGGCAGATCAAATCCGCAGACTACCAAAACGCCCCTTGGAGCACGTGGATCCAGAGACGTTTGATGATGATTGGCAGAATCACGGGATAGGATACACGCCGGCGATGAACTCGTGGATGACTGATGCGTGGAACATGAGGGTTTATTACCGTCATGGGGAGTTTGATGTGGAATCCGACGATCCGCGTCTTAAGAATGTGTGGACGAAGCACCACGAAATGTATTTGATGATGACGGAGATCGAGAAGAGCATTGATGAGAGTCGTTACTTTCAGAAATCGCAGCATCAGTATGAAACCGGGGAAGTGCTTTGGGGAGAAAACGCCTGGTACGACTCGGACGATTCCTTTGGGGAGAAATTTCAGACCTCTATCGATGACACGGAGGACGCATTGGAGACTTCCTTTCCCCATTCCCAAGGCACGTTGGCTCATGAGAGGTACATGGACGTCAAGAAGGATTTTGTCAACAAGTGGCAAGACGAGGTGTTTTCAAAGGACCCTAAGCCTAACACGCAGGTCGAAGGCGTGCAGTGGATTTAATTAGAAAACGGGCCTGACTCCGCGCTTGGAGCGGACCTTGTACGAGCTAATAATTTTGTAAGGGTAAGTAAAATGTCCGACCCTATGATAATCCGGAGCCGCACCGCTCAAATGGCGGATCACATTCGCCGTCTTCCGCGAAATCCCTTTTTGGTGGGCCTTCGTCGAGATGAGGCGCAACAGAGGGTGGACGCATGGAGCGATGAATCGAGTGGACTATTGAGAACTCCTCCTTCACTACATGAGCGTGAAGGACTTTTAGAGTTATTTAAGGAGCGGGAGGATCCTCGCCTTCAGGATGTGTGGCGGCAACACAGAGAAATGGCCCTCATGATGAGTAGCATGCAGGATTATATCGATTACGATCAATACTTTACGGACCAACAGAATCTCCAAAATGAATTCGGATTTACGGACTCCGACTTAGTGGAAAGGTTTGGAGATATCCTCGACGATGTGGAGGATGACGTCGAGAACCCTCCTTATCCCTCCCTCCATGGGACCGCGGCCCATCAGAAGTTTATGGAGATGGCGAATGAATTCAATGATAAGTGGCAAGACGAGGTGTTTGAGAAACCGGGTGACGGAGGCGTACAGACCTGATTCCGCGCTTGGAGCGGAGGCGCATGCGGACGACGCGTGCGTTCTTGAAGCGGGTCGTGCCGGTGCGGAAGTGGGGACTATAATCGAGCTGCTTGACTGCGTCGTCGAGGATGGAGAGGTTGCCCATGAGGATGGCGGTGGTCGTGAGAGTCGTGACACAGGCATTGAAGGGCGAATCGGACTCGAGATGATTAGCGAGCCGATCGGGAGTGAGAGTGTGGACGTGAAGTGGCGGCGTGGGTGGCATTGTTGTGTCGGGCAGAAAGTGAAAACACGCCCAAAGATGCACCTTCTGGACCTACCCGACGACGCACTCCAATTAATCCAAACGAATGCCCAACAACCTGGAGGACCGATCGAAGACGTGTGGTGCCGCCTCTCCATTTACGAGCACCGCATCCGGAACAAGGTGGTGACACAGCTTATCCTCTCTGGAATGGTACTGGACGATCTCGAATGGCAGCGGTTCCTAAGCCACTTTGAGAACCGAGCGTCGGCACGTAAGCAATTTTTATTACATTTTAGTACTATTATTCCGTTTTTCAATTCTGCTGGATTTTGTAGGTGTGTGCAGCGTCTTCTCGAGGACGGAGGTGTGCGGTGCGAGGACGGTGCAATTCCTCGGCACGGGCATCCAGATGCAACAATGTAATATTTTATTTGGGATGATAAAATGGGCAGGGATTACGTGAAGGAGACTACCGACTATTATGGTCGAGGACCGTATAGTAGCGCGACACCCCTTCAGCAGAAACATAGACGAGAAAAGGCCTCTCGAGCCCAAGCCCGACGAAAAATGGTGAAAGATGGGAGGGTGAAAAAGGGGCAGGACATAGATCATAAAGATGGAAATGCTCAGAATAATAAAGCTTCAAATTTGAGAGTGACGAGTGTTCACTCCAATCGATCCCGAAACAAAAAATAGATCTTCTTCGAGGACGAGAGCGCTCCTTTCAGTACTCGTTGGTGGACGACAAGATGATCTCGTTTATTGTGGAAGAGATTGTGGGCTGCCCCCTCTCGGACGCGCTGAATGGCGAAATGCTCACCCTCTTCCACAGCCAGGACTTTTACACGCGGCCCACGTACGGCGCACCAAGCATCCGCGTGTACGATGGACGCGTCACCGGGAGAAGGCGGTTGGGCAGCAAGGGACTCAAGCAGTCTTGCAGAGCTCTCCACTCTCTTTTTGAATGATCCTTTTGTAAAACTTTTTAAATGGTATAATGAGATGAGACCGCGTCGTGTGCTCAAAGTGGACGCAATGGAGGGAGCACCCTTCTCGTCTATTGGGAATGAGGAGAATGCAGCGACCGCGCTGTATATTGTCCGTCCGAACTACTTGGATGAATACGACCCAAAGAAGTTGGTCGTCATAGGAGGGAAAAAGTACCCTGCCCACTCGTGCTTCCGGTGTGGATCCGTAGGTACCAAAGAATTTACAACTGAGAAGGATCCTACCTATCATAAGACAAGGGGTAGTGTCAAGGGACGTATGGCCATGTACGAGTCGAATTGGCTCACCGGGGGACGGATCTACGGGTTGCTCGTGCTCAACCCCAAGACACGCACGGCACGGAATCGGAATCGGCAGGATCGTAATACCGAGGGCGAGGGGTTTGTCAAGTGGATCGAGAGTCAGTTCCACGACGAGATTGAGGTCCAGGGAGGGGAGCGGATCACACGGGGGTGCCCACCTCAGGGAGAGACTGACAAGCGGAAACCAAGTGAGTGGTTCTATGGGGACGTAATGAATATGATCAAGGCACTTAGGAATGTGAGCCTGACCGAGGATGGAGAGTCGATGGGAAGGATCGTGTTGTACGGGGACCATACGTTTAAAGGACGTGCGAAGTTTGCATCGGAGGTCATCTTACGGTCCAGCAAGGGGGTGACGAAGCACTGGGAACCCCAGGACCACCGACTCCTCACCGGAGCGCGTACCCGGTCTTCTGAAGCTGAATGAGGGAGGGCAAGGAAAACCTCCTCACTGGAGCGAATGAAAGGCAAGGGAAAAAGCAGACTAAAAGGATTTTTCTCGGGTAGAAGAGAGATGCGTAAAGTACGCCAGTGCCATGGATGGGATGTGCGACAGAGCGTCGATGCAGTGCACGATCAGGTCCTGGAGCGTCTGGGCGACCCAGCAACGAATGCGGACGCGGCAGGGTACCTCCACGCCTTTTGGGGAATGGCGACTCTCGAGAGTGACAAGGCGGCGTACCTGAGGCACGTCGGGGAATTCCTCACAGATAAGGAACGGGCCTCGCTCTACGACGATAAGGTCACCCTCCTCTACCAAGAGGACGTCTGTGGGAACTGCGGGAGGAGCCATGCGTGGGAGCTGGACGAGCGGCGAGGGGAGCGTGTGTGTGCGTGTGGTGGGGTGGTGCGGAATGTCGCGGGGGCGTACGACTACGAGGGGGCGGCGAGTCGGTACCTGCCCTTTGATCGGCGTGACAAGCGGATGCACCACGCCTACAGGAGGGTGACCCACTTCACGAATTGTCTTGGGGCGCTGACCCGGCGGAAGCTTCCCCAGGGACTGCTGGAGAAGGTGGAGCAGGAGTGCGATCGACAGCGACTGGATCGGACGCGCTTGGTGCTGGATCGAGTCCGACAGCTCATGAAGGTGACGGGGCTGCACGCACACTATCCAATGGCGCCCGTGGTCCTCGCCACCCTCCTCGGTGTGCAGATCCCTCGACTGAGCCTCAAAGAGCAAAAGGTCCTGTACAATCTCTTCGAGGAGGTGGAGCGGGTGTTTGACGAAGACATTGCACTCATCGAGAAGGGACGGCACAACTTCCTCTCGTACAACTACCTCCTAAAGGAGTGTCTGCACAGGATGGGTAGGGACGACGTCGGGTGCTGGATCCCGCCACTGAAGACGGTCGAGAAGCAGCGAAAGCAAGAGCGGATCTTTTCGGCACTGAAGAAGCGGCTGGAATGGGATACATCCTAGTGGACAATGCGCGGCATGTGAAGAGGGCGTTCGAGTGCCTGCGCGATGTGGTGCACGAGGTGACCTTCTGTAGGGAGAAGGGTCTGGCGGTGCGGGCTGCGAACGCGGGGGTGCGTGTGGAAGCGCTCTTCCTCCGCCCACTCGAGTACGAGGAGGGGGTGGCGTGCGGGGTGTCGACGGACACGATGGCGCGGCTGCTGCGGACCGCGTCCAACGACCAGAAGGTGCGGATCGAGATTACGGAGAAGGAGGTGCGCTTTGAGATGTTCACCGAGCAGCGTGCGACCCGCTTCCTCGTGCCTACGATCGATTCCGCACCCCTCCCAGGGTTTGACGTGCTCGAGCCACGGGCCGTGGTCGTGCTCAAGACCGAACACATGCGGTCGCTCCTTCGAGATCTCCGATACGCTGGCGATCGGATGGCGATCGAGCTACGGCATGGAGCGCTTCTCCTCCAAGGGAAGGCCGACAACGCCCACGGCGAGGTGGTGACCAAGGAGGTGCGGGTGGATGGGAAGGACGACTACTACGGCGTGTACTCCGCCGGGGTGATGCGCCACTTCCTCAAGTCGCAGCACGTGTCGAACACACTCTCGATCTGCCTGT
>Ga0181420_1000839_pt1 | contig 11901 bp, 4 predicted proteins | sample 43SPOviralmetaG_FD_130145 | JGI IMG/M metagenome (GOLD analysis project Ga0181420, IMG submission 130145) | Marine viral communities from the oligotrophic San Pedro Time Series (SPOT) site, San Pedro Channel, CA, USA - 43 SPOT_SRF_2013-05-22 | ecosystem: Environmental > Aquatic > Marine > Strait... | reverse complement strand
AAACTCCCATATAAGTTGATCAAAATTTAAGTTGTCTTTTATATAATTATACATTTCTGCATTTGTTTTATATCCAAATGTATCATCAATATCAATTGCTCTTCCTTCGCAGTGTTGTGATCTAGAACTTCCCCCTATTGCTGTATTTAAATCTACTGATCTAAAAAATGAATTTATTTTTACAGGGCCACGAACCCAATCTCTTAAAGGCTCAAATATATTTAACCCAACAGCTTCCATATTAGCTAGCTGGTAATTGTTTGGTATATTTTCAATGTTTAATCTAGTAGCCGTGTTTGATAAAACACCTTCTCTGTATGATATGTGGTTGCTTATATTTTTCATAGGTAAATTTATTATTCTTCAATGTTTAGATCCCAGCTAGACCACCCTAAAAATAACGCCATTCTTGTCCATACATCTAAATCTTCTCTTGACGCTGCTTGAAGGTTTTCAAGTTTTTGTTGCATCCTATCCGCTGGTATATTGGCTATAGCAAGAGCGTTTATAGCCGCCTCTACAGAAGGAGGTACATTACTTTCATATTTTCCAGCATTAACAATTGCTTTTAATTTTCTTAGTTTATGATCTATTGGCGGGACTAAATCCGTAGCAGCTAAAGCAACATTAGACCAGTCTTCCATAAATTGACTTTCTTTTTGTTTTTCTTTATAATAAGCTAGCCCTGTGTTTTTTAATGCCGCAAGCACTGCCCCACCAAAGCCCATTCCTCTTAACACAGAATCAGACATACCGTTAACTATTCTTAATTGTTTATCAGTTATTTTGTCTTGTCGTAATTCTTTCGCTTTTGTAGTAAGTGTTCTTCCTTCAAACTCATCTTCTTCACTAAAATCTAAAGCAAAATAAGCACTTTGCAAGGTGTTAAATATTACGTTTTGGACAAACATATAATAAACAATTTTTGAAACATTTGTTTTTGGGTCACCTCTTCCGTTTATTAAATCAGATGCTGCTTTTTTTGTTAGCCTTGTATATTGCATAGGAGTATTTGCAAAAGCAAACACTACACGACCAAAATTACTTGCTTGAACATTTGAAATACGTGATGGGTCAGCAGATTGCTGAGACTCATTTGAAATTTGTCTCCATTCTTCATATGATTTTTTTTCAGCTTGCTGTTGAGTAAATCCTTTTTTAATATAAGTATTTATTCTATTTCTATAAAAACTTGAACCTCCTACCGAAATTGCAAGACTATCTACAATTTGAGTAGGTAAAAAACCTAATCTTAATCCAGTTGCAATTAAAGCTTTTATTGGATTTTTGCTTTTTGCAGCTTCTGCAATTTCCGCCTCTTGTATGTTAATTTTTAAACCACTTCTTCTGCTAGTTAAGTAATCTGAATTCATTAAAAAATAAACATCTTTTGCAAATTGTTTAGGATTGCCTAAAGCTTTTGCTACCATTAAAGGATTATTATCACTCCAGTTTACATAGTTTATAGCTGAAATAGACTGAAGAGTTGCAGAACGCATATTCCAGGACATAATAGTACCAACAGATCCATTTATAAAATCTTGTGTCATATTTGCTGCTTCACTATTTGTAGGCTTTCTGTTTACACCCGACTTCATTCTACCAAGAATCATGTCTAAATTTTTAATATAGCTTGGCCCAAAAGCAGCTGTTAATTTTGTTCTATTTTTATCATTAAAAATAAGATCAATATTATTTTGCCATTTTTTTAAATACTTAGGGCGTTTGTTTTGATTTAAACTTTGTGCAAAATCTGTACTAATTCTTCCCCCCTCCCAATTTGTTTCAGGTTTTGGGTAGCCATCTGTTTTATTAGCTCTCATTAACCCAAAAGCAAATTTTCTAAGGTCTTTATTATCTGCTACAATTTTTGATAATTTATTAGCATTAGTTTTAGATATTCCAGGAATATCGTGCTTTGATTGTTGCCAAACAAAAACACGTATTGCATCTTCTGTTGTAAAAGTTTTTAATCCTTCTTGAGTAAGCTTGGTTGATAATTTAAAAGGAGATTTGGCTATATTTTCTTTTATTTCTTCATACTTATTACGCATAGCTCTTCTGTCTGTTTCTAAATCTGATACTCCTTGAGAATAAGTGTCAAGTAGGTTTTCTTTAAGAAACTTTAAATCTTTATCTCCTTGCTCCCCTTTACCTGCTATTTTTTGAATTAATCCATAAAAATCTTCTGCGCTGTACGGTAAAAATATATTCCAATTATTACCATAAAGTTTATTTTCTTCTTGTTTACCTAGTCTTCTAGCTATAGCTAAATCTTTTGCGCTTTTTATTTCTTTAGCATTAATATTTTTTCTATCAATCATGTCCGCTAGCTGTGCTGGCTTGCTTCTTGTTTTAGAAAACTTTATATATAATTTATTATTGTTTTTATCAAGTATAGCGGCCTCAGCTACTTCAGCATTTAAACCTTTAGTTAAATCATAAGTGTTTTCAGTGGTTAAATTTATTCCGCTTTGAATTATATTAACATCTTCTTCATTTAAAACATCCTGAAGCCTTGAAGTAATAAAAGTTTTACTAGGAATTTCAACTTTACCATGCAAACTTTCAATAGCCTCCGCTTGAGTCTTGTCAATTATAAAGACACCATTAGTATTAAACGTTTTGTCTATAGCGTTTTCTAATATTTTTCTACCCTTTATATCTCCTTTTGTAAATGCAGCTAAAAAATTATCTCCATTTTGTCCTATCATAAAATCTTCACCTAGTGCTTCTATAGGTTTTGCATGCTCCGCATAAGGTGTTGTTACGTTTTTAGCAATGTGAGTAATGAAGGCTGACTCTCTAAAAGGAGTAAAGGTATTACCACCTTTGAACATCATTGCTGCAAACCTTACAGCAAACTTTTTACGAATATTTTCATTTGGACTTCCTTTGCTGTTTTCTACAAAATCATATAGTGAAAGTAAAATTCTTTTATATTGAGGTCTTACAGTTTCTGAAACATATTTATTATGCGCGTCTACTTTTGAAGAATCTCCATTATTTATATCATTAATTAATTCTTTTATACCAAACTTTTTTATTTGTTTTTCTCCTGCAAAAGTTGACAATGCCGCAGTAATTCTTTTTACCCCATTTATTTCTTCACTGCCTCTTTTACCTTTTTCAAAACCTAAAAAATTATCTATATTACCTGCAAAATTATTTGTTATATCCTTATCTACCATTTGTCTATAAACATTTTGTGTTAAAGCATCAGTTTTTACATCAGCATTATTTAAATATTCAGAAGCAAAAGTTTTAAATACATCATGATATTCAGCGTTTCTTCGTTTTTTACCATATTCAGTTGACCATGATTTCGCAGCTAATTTGTCATTAGTTAATCTAGTTGCAACATAGTCATATGCCTTGTCTTGTTGCAAAGGATCCCCAAACACACCTAATTTTAAAGGCCTAGGATTATCTCCTTTTTTTGCGCCTTTTAAATTAAAAGTGCCGAGACTTAAAACAATTTTGTTTCTAAACGCGGTGTTTAAATCATTTTCTATATCAGCTACGTATTTTTTTGGTATGTCAAAATATTGTACAAAAGCAGTTCCAAAATCAAGATTTTCATTTACCTTAAAAGAGCCTGTAGGATTCATTAACTTTGTAATAGCAGGAAGAGCATTATTTATTTTTTGTAATAAAGCAAAATCTTCTGATTCTCCAATCCAATTGTCTAAAGCATTACTTTTGCTATACTTAGTAAATCTTCCCCTTTGTATATTCATTTCAAATTCCTCTACAAATTCTTTTACAGCGGTTTCTTGTGTTAAAGGTATTTTTTCTTGTACAGTGGGATCATTTAAAGCTTCCATTGATTCATCAAACGCTATTTCTTTTGCAAGAGTATTTATTATAAATGCTTTTCGTTGCACAGAGTTAGAATGTTTTTTTGCAAACTCATTTAAAAAAGCTTCTTCAATTTGTTTAAACGGTTTCTTTTTAAATACCAAGTTACCTGCGTATGATTTTTTACCAGTAAAACTTTCAAGAACTCTAACAGGTTTCCCGTTTTTATCAAACTGCTGATCTAAAAATAAACTCTTTAGCGCTTGGCTTTTAGTTAAATCAGCTAAAGGCATTATATCATATAAAGCCTCTGCGTTTAATTTTATATAACCATTATAATCAGCGGGGCTATAAGCTCTTAATTCATTTGAAACATCATCGAATAACATGTTCCTTACTGCTATTTTATATTTTTCTCTAAAGTTTTTACCTTTTTTAACATCAATTTGAGGAAGCAGCGTACCTAAGATTTTTTTCGATGCAGTTAAAGCTTTGCCTTGCAGCTCACTTGATAAGTTTGCTCTATCTAGTATATTTCTTTTTTCTTGTGTTTTTGCTACCGCTAATTCCTGTTGTTGTGTTTCTTCTCTTTCAACTTGTTCTGGTAATGTTTCTGGTGCCGCTACATCTACTCTTTCTGTAACATCATCTGTAAACTTTTGGCCAAATAAATCACTTGCCATTTTATTCATTCTTAAAGGAAGTAATTTTCCTACATAACCAGACAACGTACCACGCCCGTCATAGCTGTTTACAAGGTCTATAACGCCTCCTTTTTCATAAAGAGCATTTTGCACTAGGTCTTCTTTTAAAACGCTGAAATCAGGTACGTTTTTATATTTGTTAATTAATTTATTTACTAAAGGCTCATATAGCTGTGTAAGATCAAACGGCGATGCCCCTGCTTCAAAAGCGTCGTCTATTTCTTTTGATTTAGATTTTTTAATAACAACGTCATTATTTGTTATTTTTTGTATTTGCCCGTCCTTAATTAATTTTACACCTAATATTTTATCTGATTTTTGAATATTTTTTGTATAATTTCTTATAAAGTCAAATACTTCTTTACCTGTATTAAGCTTTACTGAAGCAAACCCTAAACCTTGCATGGTATTCGTGTAAGCGCTTGCTAGTTTGTTTGCAACGCCTTTTTCTTCTACAATGTCTAACTTGTTTTGCGAAATTAAATCTGAAAATATTGTAAAATATTCTTCTAAAGCTCCTTCTTCTATTTCTCCTGTAACTTCATCAACATAATTATTATTAAATCTTTGCTCAATTCTTTGTAAAATATTGTTGTTTTTACTTGACGCGTCTGCTAAACCGCTGTCTTTAAGATACTGTTTAAAAGATTCTACTAAAGGTTTTATAGATTTATTATCTGTTTTAAAAAACTTAGAAAGTAAAAAGTGAAATTTTTCGTGGCCTAATACATTAGTTGTTTTTTTCTCTACTGCAACCGGTACGTTAATTAATATTTCTTTGTCAGTATTTTGTTTTGGAATAAATATTCCTTCATTTTTATCAAAATCCTTATATTTTTCTGCGGCATTAGCTATTTCTTTTTCAGTACGAAGATATTTTACTTTAAGACCTTTTATGTTTTTAGTTCTAAATGTGCGAAATAATTTTTCAGAAGATAAATTGTTTCTTTTAATATTATCTGTTATAACTCTTTCAGTCTCTGCGTCCAACTCTTTACTGTCAAACATTTCAGAAAGACTTTTAAAGTTATTATTAATTTTTTCTTTAATCTCGTCTTTTTGTGTTGCTGTTGTTTGATCAGTGTTTAAATATAAATCGTCATATAATTCTTGGTTTGCATCTAGAACATCAGCGTATTTTCTTTTTTCTTTTTTTGTAAAGTTATTAAAGCTTTCAACCACAGCCGCTTTTTCTTTTTCTATTTGCTCTTCTTTTTTTTGTATTTGGTTTTTAAATTTATTTTCATCTCTTTTTGTTTTAGCATTTTCAAATTTATTTACAAGCAAATCTTTATCAGCCATTAATCTTGCCAACTTAAGTTTTGATGTTTGAGGAGCAATATGTAAGGCTAAGTTTTGTTCTGCTTTACCGTCTCTATTTAAGTTTTGCGTTACAAGACTTGTTCCCCCTCCTAATACAGCTCCTACGGCAAATTCATTCAAAGCTTTAGTCCATATACGACCGTGGTCTATATCAAAAAAACTTTTATCTCCATAAGCTATTTCTTGTAAAGTTTCATTTAATACATTAGCTCCTCCTTCTGTAGTTCCTTCAAAAAACATACCTGCTCCAACCTTTTTAGTATATCCAAATGCTCTTTCTAAAAACTTATCAGATGTTTTTTCAATAAGATCATCAACTATTTCTCTATTAGTTCCTTTGCCCACTTTAGTTAATTTTCCAATTCCTTTTAATAAGCGACCACCCATCCATTCACTACCAGCTTCAATGCCCCCTTGAATATTAGATATAAAAAAAGCTTTTTGAATGCTTTCATCAGGGTTTTCAGCCATAGATCTTTCAAAAGAGCTACCAGCAGCAGAAACTCCTAACGCCGTAATACCTAAAGGCCCTCCCGCTACAGAAACAGCTAAAGAAGGCATGGCAATAAAAACATCGGACATTAACTTATCAGAAGCTTCGCTAGCCCTACCTTGAGAAGCAAGCTCTTGAAAGTCTGCTTCAGTGCCGTCGTCATTAAAGTATTTTTTATTTAAGGAAGTAAGTTTTGAATTAAAATCTCTCCAAGCAGAAGTATCAATAACACCTTCGTACTGCGCTTCCTCTAATGAATCGCCTCGCATGTTTGTACGTGCTATTTGCATTGCTTGAAAATATGCAGCTGCTGCTGGATTGGCACTACCTACTCCTGCTTGAATTGCGCCATCAATATATTCAGGTATACCTCTAGCAAGTTCTGAAAGCCCTCCTACTGTGCCTGCTAATTTTTTTGTTTTATAATTTTCGTACCAATCAGGAAGAAGTTTATCTATTACCCCTATTGCAGGGGAAATTACGCCTCCAACTTTTCTTGCCGCAAATAGTTTTGCGTCAATTTCTTGTTGACGTTGTTCTTCTTCTTCTTCTAACTCAGCTCTTGTTTTTGGAGCAGGTTGTGGTGCTAGGTCTTGTAATTCCGATGAAATACCTACCGGCCTGTATCCCCCAGCGACTGCTCTTTGAAGAGGTGTTACATTTGCAGTCTGATTTGCAACACCTGGTTGATTTCCCAGGTCTGAAAGTTTTATGCTGGGATTTTTTTGCAACAACTCTTCAAACGTATAGTTTTTTCTTTTCGCTACGTTTTCTAAGTCTTCTTTTGTGTAAAGTTTATTATTAAATATATATGTTTCCATGCTGTTTAATTAAAGTCTTCGTCTCCTGGTTGATACCCTATTTTATCTAGTTCTGTTTGTATTTTAGTTGACTCTGTTGTGGCCCAATCATAATAAGGACTGTCTTTCTCAGTGGCACTTCCTCTGTTATTCCAAAAGTCATAAATATCTTTTGCATTACCATCTATGCCATTTATAGACCATAAAACTTCTGCTAAATAACTAGAAGGAGTATTCTTGTCAATTGTTATTTTTATATCTCTGCCTGCGCCTGTAGCTTCTTTACCAAGTGTAAACTCTATACGATTGTTTGCATATGTTTCCTTGCTTGTATTTTTATCTACTACATCCGCTTTGTTTTCTATTTTTGTTACAGCTGCCCCAAACAACGCATATATATTTTCTATAGCCTGAAGCCCTCCCTCTGTAGGCAGTCCGCTTTGATCAACATCAAAATTAACTTCATTTATGTTTCTAATTATGCCAAATTTAGCTTCAGCAGTGTCAACAAAGTTTTTTCTATTAACTAATGTAGCCGCACGCTTTTGATTGTCTGTTACGTTTGTAATTGCAGTTTGTGTAGGTTTTTCGTCCTGCGCAAACCTTTCATTAAACATTTTTTCAGCAATATCTTTTTTAACCATTTCTTTTTGGGCTGATCTAATAGAACCAATAAAAGAATCTTCTTTAGCAAAATCATCATCTTCATTATAAGATGTAATAATTTTAAGTATACTTTCTTTTTTATCAGAATAATCTTCTCCTTCTTTAACTTTTAAATAACTTATAATGTCATTAGCCTGTACATTAAGCCCGTGTAGAAGTGATCCTTTTTTAGGATCTAACATAACATCATGATAATGTCTAGCTCTATAACTTTCTCCCACGGCTTCTAGTATTTCTGAATTTTGAGCGGAACGTAGTATATATTGAGTGTCTTTATAAGCGGTAGCTGTAGTATCGACTTGAACGCCTTTTGTATTTATTGTACGGAAATTTTGTGTTTGTGCACTTTGAAATCCTTCTGAATTTCTAATTGTATTTTCAAGAGTGTCTAATAATGTTTTACCCTGTTCTCCGTCTTTAGTATAATTAATTTTTAAATTTAGTGCGTTTTCTGTTTCACCAAAAACAAGTTCGTTTACTTCATCTAATGTAAAGGTTTGTTCTTGCCCTCCGCCGTCTACATAACTATATATAGTGTTACCTAATTTATTTCTACCTATTTCTACATTTCTACCCCCGTTTTCAAAAGCTTCAAATAAACCAAAGAGTTTACTATTTTGGTATAAAGACATGTTATCTTTATTAGCCGCAAAAAATTCTAATCCTTTACGCATTGTTACAGCAGCTTTTTCAGTATCATTTAATTCAGCAAAAAGTTTTTTCTTTGTAGCAGTGTACATCTCAAAAGTAATTTTGCCATTAGCATTGTCTAACTCATTTTGCGTAAACGCATCTGCATTTTTTGATAAATGACTTTCAAATTTATCTTCAAATTTACCCGCAAGATTTTCATCTATACCAGTGTATATTGCATTTTGGTATGTTAAACCAGCTTCTTGTGCTTTTTGAACTCTTAGCTCTTTTTCTTTTTTTTCTTTTATTATACCAGTGCTAAATTTATCAATTGATGCTAAAACTGGTTGATATAATCTACTATAGCTTGCTACAGTACTATTATAGCTTCTTGCATAAATATCAGCATAGTTAGGTTGTTTAACTACTTTTTGTTGTTGATACGCAGGTGTAGCTGCTTTAAATTGTGGTAATTGTTTTGCCATTGTTAAATTTATTTTATCCGCCTTCTTTTGTTAAAAAAGGTGTTGATGAAAAATATGAAGGTACAGATCCTCCGCCATAATTTGGAACACTATATTGGCCGTAAGCCCCAGGACTAAAATTATTTGTTCTTCCTGGCATTCCAGAAAGTTGCGTTGCTGATGGAACCGTTAAAGTACCTGTTCTTTGTTGTGACGCTCCTATGCTTCCTATAGAATCAAAAGTGGACTTATAAGCTTTTTGTGATTTACTTGGTATTGACCCCGCTAGATTAACTCCCGCTTGTACAACCCCTAAACCTCCTTGTACTATAGCCGCTGTTGCTGCTGATTTTGCAGCTGCTGTATTTGCCGCTGCTGCCATTTGATTTGCCTGTAAATCAGCTGATGTTTGCATAGCTTGTGTTTCAAGCCCAGCTGCTCTATTAAGTCTATTCTGCTCTCTTCTTTCAGCTGTTGCAAATTGATACTCTCTAGCCATTGCATCCGCGTTTTGTAATCTTTGCTGCTCAGCAAGTTTAATTTGTTGTAGCCTTAATGCTTCTGAAACTTGTGCTGATTGAATTCTTCCAGCTTCATTAAATTTTGCTTCTTCTAGCCTGCCAGCTTCATCAAATCTTATTCTATCTGTTTCTCTTGCGGTATCAAAGTCTGCTTGTTGTAATCTTAACGATTCATCTAAAGTTAATCCTTGCTCTCTTAAAGATTCGCTAATTCCAAGTTGCTGTAATCTTCTTCCTTCTTCAATACCTAACCCTTGTAATCTTCTTCCCTCGTCTAATCTTGTGTCATCTATTCTTAAACCTTCAGATTGTCTTAAACCTTCTAATCTTATTCTTTCTGAAAAAGCAATGTCTTGCAATCTTTTGCTTTCTCCCATTTTTATTTGCTCAATTTGTTGTTGACCTTGCGCTCTTAATTCAGTATTTTTTGCTTCTTGTTGTTCTATAGTTGCAGCAATACCTAATTTACTTTGAAGCGCAGCTTGTGCAATTGCAGTTGCCCCTCCAGCCCCGGCCCCTGTAGCTCTTATTGTTGACAATGTATTAGCTAATGCTTGATCTGCTTCATCGGCTTTTAATGTTGCTGCCTGTGTAGCTACCTGTAATTGTCCAAATGGGTTCGAGGCTAACACACTTGTGTCTGAAGCTAACCCTGAAAAGTCTTGGCCTCCTTGTCTTAAGTCTGTAACTCTACCAGATAAATCTTCTAATCCTGTAGACAAGTCTTGCCCTAAACCAGTTGCTGATTCAAATAACTCTGTTCTATCTGTTAATAGATCTGTTCTATCTTCAATTAAATCTGTTCTGTCAGAAAGCAAATCACTTCTGTCTCTAACTAAATCACTTACATCTTCAGCAATACCACTTAAGTCTCTAATATTTGCATATGGATTTACTATATTACTTCCTTTATACATTTGTGCCATTTTTGGATCGCTAGCCATGTTTGCAATTGACTTTGGTAAGGACGCATAAAATCTTTGGCCTTCTGTTGTATCAGGGTCTGGAAATATAGGTTTACCTTCGGCTGTTTTTGGTAAGCCTTTTGTTACTTCGGCAAATCTTCTTCTTAATAACTCATTACCTAAAGCTTGCTGTTTGTTTCTACTTGTAACGTTTACACTAGAAACTCTCCCATTTCTAAATTGTATTTGTTTTTTTATTTGATCTATTACACCTCTTTGTGATTCATCAAAACCTAAGACTGGTTCTCCTGGAGCCCCAGGGCCTCTATCATTAAAAGCTCTATCAGTTGGCTCTCCTCTTACACCTGCTCTGTTTTGAGGTTGATTTTCAAACATACTACCCATAGCTATACCATCGGGGCTATATATAGTAGGATTGCCTAAAGAAAACATAGAATTAGCTTGGTTACTAAAAGAAGGGGCACTCCCTTTATATCCAGGAATATAATTACTATCACCAAATCCCGGTACCATGCTTTCTGCCTCCATTGCTGCTAATGCTGCAGATGCGGTTTTTTGATCTGCTATTGCTTGTGTAGCCGCTGCTTTTGCGTCTTTTTCTTGTCCTCTTGCTGTTTTCTTTGCTTTTTCAGCAGATGCTATTCCGTAAGCTGCTGAGCCTACTGCCGCAGTAGTTCCTATTATTGTAGCCGCGGATACCCCTGTTAATATTGCCATATTATAAATGTTTTATTAATTCTTGATTATAGTTATCTGCTTTTGTATAACCTAATCCCTCGTATGTTTTTATTAGCCTTTCATGTTTTACTAATGCATAACAATAAGTATATCCTAATTGTTTGCATATTTCAGTTAAAGCTTGAATAAGATATGTTATTCCCTCTTTTCTTGATTCTTTGTCTTTATAGTTTTTATCAGATATAATCCAATCAACCCATGCAACTTTAGAATTTGATTTATATATAAACCCTGCGCATATTGGAATATCTTTATTATATACCATAAAGCCACCTGTGCCATCGTCTGGTAAAAAGTTTTTAGGAGGCGCTACCCAACCCCATTCTTTCCACCAATTAACTAAAAGTTTTTCGTAATCATTATCTTTTAGCTTTTGTATATTTAATTTCATTTAATTAGTTAATAGTTCGTATTCACTTGATACCGCAAATAATTCTTTTGCTGAAGTGTCTGAAACACTAAGTTGTACTTTGTTAAAAAATCCTTTTACACCTGACATCTCTCCTCCAAATAATACTTCATTTCTACCAGGATCAGATTCATTTACAATATACGAGTAATATTTATTATCTTTCTTTTTAAATCCAGAAACCATTAAGTTTTGCCATGTGTTTTCAATAGAAGCGCTTGTCGATACATATGAAGTTATTGCTGCTCCAACGTCGCTATCAGTTATTATAGATGTAGCAGACCACCCTGTATCTCCTTCATAATTTATTGTTTTGAAATATTTTACAATTGATGGAGGCTTATTAAATATTAAGTCAACAGTTGAGGCAGATGTAGTTGCACCATAAAAGGAACCTCTATTTGCATCTAAATCATAATGTTT
>Ga0181420_1000837_pt1 | contig 11915 bp, 6 predicted proteins | sample 43SPOviralmetaG_FD_130145 | JGI IMG/M metagenome (GOLD analysis project Ga0181420, IMG submission 130145) | Marine viral communities from the oligotrophic San Pedro Time Series (SPOT) site, San Pedro Channel, CA, USA - 43 SPOT_SRF_2013-05-22 | ecosystem: Environmental > Aquatic > Marine > Strait... | reverse complement strand
CCACCAAGAGTAATTGAACCACCACCAGAAGCACCAGCCCCTGTTACCGAATATTGAGCCGCACTAGAAGGTGAAGCATTAAAAGTAAGTGTAGTATCTGTGCCACTAGATGTTTTAATAACAACAAGGTCAGTATTATTAAAAAATTCAAAAGGAACAGAAAATGCTGTTTGTGTGTTTGCGGCTGTATACTGTACTCTAGGCGTAGTATCAGATATTGTAATTGACATTATTGCATACCTTGTTCTATTCGATCAAATAAAGAATCAAGATACCATATGTTTTGGAATGGTATTAATCTACGCACATTCGAAGCTTGTGCTGAATCATCAGAATTAATTAAAACATTTAAAAGTTTATCTATATTTGACCCAGTTGGCCCCATAGCTCCTCCTAATTTTCCTCCTAAATCATCTGCTATTATTCTATGAGCTGAGTTACCAACATCCATAAAGATTCCTCCTACGCCACTTCGCTCAAAAGCGTCCATCATTTTATTATGAAAATCTTTTTGTGAATAATCTTGATTAAAAGCTCTTGATCTCATCATATCAATAACTGCTCCAAGAGCTACCATCATAACAATACTTCCAAAAAAATTTGCGTCTTTTTCTTGAAAACCACGTATCATCATTCTTTGGGTCATACCCATTGAGAATTTTTTAAATTGAGCTAAAATTCCACCTAATTGTGTAGACATCCATAAAGGAGTATCATTCAAAGCTGGAGTTATGATTCCAATATTCAAATCATTTTCTATAATAAAATTAAATTTTTTTGTTAAACTTGCGTCATACCATTCTTCAGAAAAAGCCATTCTATTATATTTAATTCCTCCATTATTTTTTGCTCCTACTCCTTTTCCGTGTTCAACATATTCTCTCCACATAGCAATAGCGTCTTGTTTATTTATTCCAGCTTGAGCTAATTTAGCTTTTTGTGTTTTAGTAATAGTACCATTTGCCCAATTTCCAATTTCTTCTAATACCCTTGTTTGTATCATAGCAGTCATATGTGTTTTAATCATTTGGTTCCAAATACTCATTCCATTAACTAAAAAGAAAGCCGAATTTGCTTTTTGCATACCAGCAGTTATTTTACTTCCTGTATTATACATAGTTTCTAAATTGTTCATGTTCATAGCACGAGCATGAGATTGTAATTCCCATAATTCACCAGCCGCTCGACCTTCTTTTTTTGCTTGAGCATAAACAAGTTTCCAAGTGTCTGACGTAAAAGTTTCAAATGTTGCTTTTAAACTTCTACTAGCACCATTAAAAAATACTGAACGACCAAGATCAACAATACTTGCTAATCCACCTTGTAGTGCTGTCATAGCATTAAACATTTTCATCATCATAATACCTTGACTATAAAAAGAAGAAGGGTCATCAGATACTCCGTATACTCCTCTATATAAATCACGAATAGCTTCAGCGTCTTTTAATGATTCTTTCATTTCTTTTTCAATTAATTTTTTTTCAGCACTTGTTGAAGCACTATTCCATTTTTGTCTATATTCCGCTTCAATATTTTTAAGACCTGGCTGGTATCCTCTTGCAGAAAACCATCCACCACCCATAGCATTAGGTGTACCAAAAATAGATGTTAAATATACATCAGGCAAAACACTTCTATGATACATACTCATTAAAAAACTTGGGTCACTATGAAAATAACCAGCTCTCATCCATTCTTCTTGATCAATTTGTAATTTACGAGCTTTTAAATTTCCACTCATTCCTGAAGGAGCAAAAAAATATTCTTCCATAATAATATCTTCATGCGATTTATTTATGTCATTTTTTTTATGTCTTTTATAAGGAAGTTTATTTTCATAACTTTTAACTATAACTAAACGTGCTTCTTCTGATAATTCTGGCATAGTTTTTGCTAAACTTGCCATAGCAAATTCTCTCCATGCTGGAATATTAGCTTTTATTTTTTCTCTATTAATAACTCTGTTTAAATAATTTTCTCTTAATGGGTTTTTACGTAATTGTTCTAAATATTTTTTTTCTTCTTTAATTCTTTTACGTAATTCTTTTGGATTTAATTTTATAGATTTTGTTGTTCCATCTGCGTATGTATGAGTAAATTCCTTTTGTCCTGATTGTAACATACGTTCTAATTCGCTTACTTTAAGTATTTGAGTATTTAATGCTGGATTAGAAGCTTTTATTTTTTCTCCTACAAATTTATAATAATCTTTAACAGCTTTTGTTGCTTCTTGTACTTCTGGCAAAACATCTTTATAATTTTTATTTATTACTCCTTTTGATACACGTTCATTAAATTCAATTCTTGTAATAGGTTTAATCCCAGTTCCTTTAGTTGATTTTTTATATTTAGAATAAGCTTTACTAACTGTATCAACAGCAGTCATTAAATTATTATAATCAAGTTTTAACCAATTACTTAATGAAGCATGTGAGGCTTCCCCTTCTAAATTACCTTTTGTTAATAAAGGAGATTTAAGAATAGATTTTGCAAATTTAATAGCAGTTAAATTACCACGATTAATCATTCGTTGAATAGGATTCCAATTAGAAGATTCTCCTAATTTACCTAACCACGTTGGTATAAATTGTTCGTTTTCTAATTCTTTCAAATATTTAGATGTATTTTGTAAATACTCTCCAGCTTTAAAATGTGAATATGGTACAAGAGGACGTTTTAATGCTTCTTGATTTATTCTATTTTCATATATTGGTTTTGATTCCCCAGCTTTTTGTGGAATATAAGTATGAGCTCTTTCATGTGCTAAAACAAATTCTTGCCATTCATCTATTGTTTTAAAAGCATCTGCTGGTAAAGGATTAACTCCTTCCATTTGTGGTTTAGTCCATGCTTTTTCTTTAAATTGTTTTTCTAATAATTTTTTATTTACTCTAATTACATATCCTTTTTCTGTTCTTTGCATAGTAGCAGATTTTTGAATCCACCCAATAGGCATAACATCAAACTCACTTTTTTGTCCTACATTAACTACTTTACCATCAGGTCTAATCCAACGTCCTGTATTTGTAGTATAGATAATTTGAATTTCTTTATTTTTTTCAATATGTTTTATTTCATCATCTAAATCACTTCGTAAAATAAAATTCTTTAATGCATTTTTATCTTTTGCTGAAAAACCTGTTTTAAAAACTGGCAATAATAATTGAAATAAAGCATTTGTACCAAGTACCATAGCCCCATACATAAGAGGTCTATCTTCATCTACTGCTTGTTTAACACCTTCTTCTACACCTAGAATAGCACTGGTTTTCTTTAGTCTATTCATTTTACTTCCCATAAAAATTGGTTTAGCTAATTTAGAAAACATAATGACACTTGAAATATCAGTAACACCCCCTGTTAATGTTCCTAATATTTGCCAAAAAGGTTTATTGTATAATTCTGCTTCTCTATATTTTTGATTAATTAAATGTAATGTTTCTTGTTTACTGTTGGAGTCAGCATAATAATGAAAATCTCTTTTAGTAATTGGTTGTAATTCCTGATCTTCAAATACATTATAATTTGGGTCTGCTGGAAATAATTGATCTGTTGAATTTATAGCAGTCCACATTATTCCCAAAATGTTTTCATTCATAAAACCATGAGAAAAATTTCTCCATTCATCTGTATCAAAAAAAGAATCTTGTCGCCAATTCCACCCAACTGTATTTTCAGGATTTACTTTTCCATAATTTTGATAGCTAAACATAGTGCCATCAGGAATAACTTTGTCTTTAAAAGGTTGCCAATTATAATCTGATTGACCAAACGAACCATCATAAACTAATTCATCTTCACTTTTAGCAATTTCAGTAGTTTCATTTACTTCATTAAAATTTTCTCCATCTACTAATAAATGACTATTATCTTGAACTTCTCTTAAATGTCCAAACACATCATTTTTATTTGTGTTTAAAACATCATCTGACATATTGTACGGAATTATAAGCAACTCCCCATATTTTCATTAACTGCTTAAATCGTTGTTGTTGTTCTCCTTCAAAATAAGAGCTAGATCGTAATAATTCTTCTTTAGCTTTTAAATAATTACCTTCACCTAAAAATTTATAAAATTGTGTATTTTTACCAACAATTTTTTTCCATGTAGTATTATCATTCATAACCATATTACCACCTTCACTCATATCAATATTACTTAATGTTTCTATAATATCAGTAATTACAAACTCATATGCTGGAGGTAAAACCATATCATCATAAGTATAATCAAAAGCACCTTCAGCTACTGCTGTAATTTTTTTAACAGTTTCTTTAGTAGCGTCAGTATCAGCTAAATTTACTAAATTAGGGTTATTACTTTTTTTAATATTATAAATAGTTTGTTCTTGTTCATCTTTAAAATTTATTCTGCTTGTTAATTGTTTTGTTTTGTGCCACCCTTTAAAACTTTTAACAATAGAAGTTTGATATTCAGATAAAGTGTTTGGTATTCCTTTTCTAAATTTTCCAATACCTTCAAGTGTATTATGTTTCCAAGTATACATTTTAATATGACTTTCTAACATCCCAGCTAAAGTATTTTCTTCATTAGGTGTCATATTATTAATATCTATACCAGCTCCTTTAGCAATATTTTCAAGATTAAATCCTCCTAAATTAGTTTCTCCTTTTATTAAAGCTTCTGCCCATCCTCTTGCTAATCCATCTTGCGAATAAGTTGTATTGTGTGAAGTAAATTGATCATTAGGAGCCCATTCAACAGGTTGTCCATTTTGAGTAAATGTAGAAAATAAACCATCACCATCAATGTCTACTTGAATATAATATTTTGGATTAGCTGTGTCTTTACTATCTGGCACTGGTTGTAAGCGAATTTGGTTACCTTTTGCCATAGACATAAAATCATGTTTATATTCTTCCATTTGCTCTACTGTTAAATCTCTTGCTTGTGTACCTTCTCCAAAAAATCCTTCAGCTAACAAATCTAATGTATTCCCAAATTTATTTGTATGATGATAAATAAAAGCAATAGCATTTTCTTTTATTTCAACATCATTCATAGCTCCACCTAATATTTTACTTGTTAATGCTTCACCTTGTTCTACTAACATTACTGAATTTGGATTTTCATCATCAAATATTAAATTATCTAATTGTAATCCTCTATTTGCTACTGCTTGAACAGCTTTTCTGTATGCCCCATCATATGCTTGTCTAATATGTTCATTTGTAGGATTTTCCATTTTAATAAAATCCAACACATGATTATCAACATATTCATTAATATAATTTTGAACAGGTTTAGTAATTTTTAAATTTTCATGATATTCGGAACCTTGCCATGGAGCAAAACCAAGAGTTAATGCTCCTGTTAATGCCCATGTTATATTAGCTATACCACTAAACGTATTTTCATTTTGCATTAAATGAGCAAAAGATTGAGCTATATTAGGCGTTCCATCTAAATATTCTGTATACATTCCTCCCATTAAAAAATCTTCTGAATCAGGGTCAGATTGCCAATGCCATATATTTGATATACTTCCTGTCCATGCTTCTCTACTTAACCAATCTTCATTTTCAGCTGCTTGTTTAATTCCATTAGAAGTAGTCATGTCATGTAATTGTGTTATGTTAAAACCATTATCATCTGTCCATGTTTCTTTAAACTTTTGTAATGCTTCGTATTTACCTTTTTTAATATTATCTGCATCGTTCAACATCATTTTAAAATAATTAGCCGCACCTACTAAATCATTATTATCTACTCTGTTATAAACTTCATTAATAATTTCATTAAAATTAGGACTAATATCATCAAAAGCTCTATTGCCTTTTTTGCCAAACACTTTATTTTTTACATAAGCAAGTGTAGCTATTAAATTAATATCACTTTCATTTTTTAAATCTAATAAAGTAGCGTCTTGCATTACTTTAATTATTTCTTGAGGTACGTAATTTAATTCTCTCATCATATTAATGCCATTATTAGCTCGTTGATCTAAAACAAAATTTCCTTTATCTAATATATTGTTAAACATAGTAAGAGCGTTCCATCCTTCTCCACCAAAAGCTCTATCAACAATCGCATTTTTAATAATATCTAAACCATCTTTTTTATTAATATTTAATAATTTCCATTTATCTTCAGGAATAGCGTCTATTTTTTCTAATATATCTTTAACTTTAGCTGGTTGTCTAACACCTTCAATTACTGTTCCTCTTATAGCAAAATTTACTATTTCAGATAATTGCGTATTTACAGATTGTTTATCTTTAAATAATGATATTTTTTTTTGATCAGGAATTAATTCTCCAGTAGGAGAATCAGGGTCTTTCATTTTAAATATTTGTTCTAAATCAGAATGTGATTTTGCTTCAAACCCAATCGTTAATACTTCTTTATTCCATTGAGCTTCTCCTTCTATATAATTAGATAACTGATCTTCATTTGAAGATAGATATAATTCTTTTAATTCGTCTTGTTTTTTTTGTATTTCAGTATCTATGTGGTCTATAATTTTTTCTGTTTTTTCTACGTTAAGTGCATACCCATCTGTATTATCAGCCATAATTTGAAATACATCTTCAATATTTTTTCTATTAATACCTAAATTTTCAAGCATTAAATCAAGTTCTGGATCTTCTGATTTTTTAGGTAATCTATTTGTTACCCAAGCATTTTTTAATATATGAGCTAATTCTATACTTTCAGGAGTAACTTCTTCCATTACAAGATTAGTTAAAATATGTGATATAAAATGTTTATCTCTATTAAAAATATATGATTCTTTTATGGCCCAAACATCAGCTTCAGTTTTATTACTGTGTTCACCAAAAGAATTAATATAGTTACCTAAACGATCATTTAATAAAGTAAAATCTTCCATAGAAGATAAAGTAAAACTAGCTAAATCATCCCAATCTTGAATACGATTAATATTAGTAAATGCTCTTTTTTCTAATCTTTCATTTAATAAACCTATTCCTTCCCAAGTATTATTTTCTGATTTTGCTAAATAATTTGTATTTGCAGTTTTAAAAGCACTATGATGTAAACTTTTAAATTTTTGATTAAATTTTAAAAATCGTTGTTGATCTTTTAACCAATCAATATTTTCACTTTTTAAAAGACCTTCGTACCATCCTGTTAATTCTAAATCTATTTGAGATGGATTATTTGGATATTTTAATTCTAAATCAAAAACTTTATCTTCTAATGCAATAATTGCTTCTGTAAATGAATTTTCATGCGTTTGATTAATTTGTTTTTGTAAAGAAGCTTCTTCTTTTACTAATAAATCATTTTTTGTTTTAATGTCACTTTGTTTTGTTTTTTCTATATCTAAAGCTCTATTATAATCTAATAAATCTTTTTTTTCATTACTTTCAGCTAATTCACTAGCAACATTAATAGCCTGATCAAATGCTCGAAATTCTGGCACATTTACACGTATATTTGTAGGTGAAGGTGCTTGTGTTAAATATTTACCTCTATTAAGTGCCATTAATCTCTATACTTTCCATAATAGTTACCATAAATACTGGTTTTATTTTGAGCTCGTCTTAATAATTGTTTTGAACCCCAATTTCTTCCACGTTGATTTACAACCATTCCTTTCATAGCTCTTGTATGTTCTTTCATTAATTTTATTTGTTTAGCTCGGTAAGCTTTTTCTAATTCTTTATTTTTAATATGATTAGAATGTGAAAACCATAATGAACCAGTATCCATTATCAAACCTAATTCGTTCATTTGCATAGAAGTATTTAAATTTTGAAGTGAAGTATTAATACTATTAATTGCCATAGTAGTAGATAATTTAGCGTTAGTAATATCTTTATCACGTCTACTTTCGACTTTCTTTTGAATAGCTTTAAAAGAAGCACTTTCTAATGGTGAATAACCTGATGTACTAGCAACTGTATAATTATCTGCTAAAGTTTCAGTAGCAATTTCATTAATACGATTAGATGTTTGTATACCTTCTAATTGTGCCAACAAACGTTGTTGATTTAATTGTTGTAATCTTTGTTTATTTTGTGTTCTTGTTAAACCAAAATTAATGGCTGTTTTACCAAGATTAAAAACAAGAGCCGCAGTTAAAGGGTCTATCATTAGCTAAATTGCACCTCCAACGCCATACCTAAAACTTTTAAAGGTAAGGGGTCATTTTGTGTTACTGTTACTGTTGGAGATTTATCATATCCCAAAAAGTAAAATTCTCTTTTGCCAGTTTGTTTTGTCAAATCACTACCCACAGTAAATCCACTTTGTAATATTACTAATTCATGTGCTGAAGCCGTATTAGGCGACTTCAATGATACATCTAATGTATCAGCAACATCTATTATGCAACGCACTATTCTACGTGGTAATCCTGTAAGTGGGCCAGTATCCGTTTCAGCGTCTATTGGCATTGTTTCTAATTCAGGAGTATAATTAAATCCTACACTTACCCCTGTTGGTTGTGGGTCTACTGTGAACGTTAATGTGTCAGTTCCTGACACAGTAAAAGCTCCTAAAGACGAATTACCATAGACTGCATTAACTAATTCATTAGTATAAATACCATTTACAGTATGCAAAAATCCTTTAGTAAACGTAATAGGAGCATTATCTGCTGGGGAGGAAGCCAAAGCAGTATTTAATGTTAATGTATATGTGCCACTACCATTGTTGGTAACAGCAGTAATTCTGTACGTACCTGTTACACCATTAATAGTAAATTCTTCTTGTATTTGTGGATTAGACGTTAATCCATCTGTAATTAATGTAAGTCCTGACTGCGAAGCACCTTTAACAAGAGGAGTACCACGTTGGGAGAGCGTGGAGGTGGAGGAGCAATCAAGACTTATAGAATCATCTTCGCCAAATTTCTCTAGCGTATAAACTGTACTACCATTTAATGATCGTTTACCAACACAAAATAAATGTTCATTGGCACTTGTTACACTATGAAAAGTATCACCTGTTCGTGTATTCCATAATGTCCATCCAGCTATATCTTCATCACGTATTGAATGAAATACAGCTAGTTTACCATTATGCGTAGAACCTGAATTTGTAAAAATAGCAAATTGTTCAGGGCGTGTAGATGAGCCACTTAACATAGCTATATCTTTTGGGCTATCAATTAAATGGTTAGCTAACACCGATATATTTGTTGAAACATATCCAGCCTCACTATCAGAATAAATAAATTCTCTTACAGCTCTACCATTTTTTTGTGTAAACAATGACGCTCCATCAAAAAGAATTGGACGAGTACGTGAACACCCATAAGGAGTCTGTCGTCTAAAAACTATATTGCTAGGAGTAATAGCCGAAGTATCAGACGAAGTAGGTATTATGTACTCGCCACTATCGGTGAATATTTGAAGATTAGAACCTGAATACAGATGACGTATTTCGTTAACTTGGTCACCACCAATAGCAACATCAATACCTTCACTTGATAATCCTGTACCAACACTAAAATTAAAATAATCACCTACATGACTTGCATTAACAGAAGATGGTTTAGATTTAACACCAGCTATCCATAATCTATTATCGTGAAATGTAACTGCTTGAGGGTATCCTCTATGAGAAGAAATAAGTTGTTCATCCCAATCAGATTCAGCACTTGTACCAGCTAATGTTTCTCTAATATTTCCTACAACGATTGTTGTGTTTGTTCGTGAAGCTATATCTACTTCTTTACCACCAATACGAATAGTTTTACCTACCCAATTTGAATCAGAATCAAATATTCCACTAGAAGCTGTTATATTAACAGTTGAACCTGAAGTTGCGGCTGGGGTTAATGTTACTGCACTATCTTCATATTTATAATATGGTTGATACCTAGGGTATCCTGAACTGTGAGAAGCCCAATCAAATACACTAACTGTAAAAGAACTAGCACTTACTCTTTTAATTTTTATTGTTGGATTATCTCTATGAGTAATAAATACCGTATCCCCAAATTGAGCTAAATTTAATTCAAATAATTGAGCTGTCGTCCAATTACAATTTGATGTAATATTGCTTTGGATAACAGCTCCAGCACTAGAATAAACGTCCAACCGATTGTTGGATAGTGCAAATATTGCTACTTCATCATCTGAAAAAACAAATGGAAGTAATCTTGCTTCTGCTGGTAGTGTTTGTTTATACGTAGTACCTTGTCTACGCATTAAACCTCCACTATCCATCATGTACCAATTTCGTAAAGTTTGAGCGCCATTAAAATAGGCTTTTGCGTCTGTTCTTGTTTTTAATAAAGGGTTAAGCTCTCCAGCACTAAAGTTAGATAGAACTGTTCTAAGTGTTCTAGCCATTTTACCTCGTAGATTGACGCAAATTAATAAAACGTGATTGATCTAATTGTCTTGTTGTTCTTTCTGCTGAATCAACATTTTTAGCTACTAAATATTGTCGTTCAGCCATTTCAGCAAATTGTTTAATCATTCCTGAATCTCTTGCGATTGAACCAGCAAATAAACTAGCTAATGTATATTCAAGAGCTAAAATAAAATGAGGAGGAAATTCTCCTTCATCAGCTCTATAAATATAATCGCATATAACACTTGAGCTACTGCCGTAGTTATCTAAAAAAACTTTATCGCCATATCTTTCATATGGAATAACAATATCATTAACTGTAAGAGTAATTAGTTGTAGTAATTCAGGACTTGTTGGTAATTGATACGCATATGCATATCTACCTGTTGGTGCAGATGATAATAAACTTAATTGTTTTTGTTCAGTTGCAAATCGCCATCTATGACGAGTTAAAGAAGATTTTAATATATCTTCATAAACTACATTACATACATTAGCTTCAGTACTATTATCTGAAAAAGATGTAATTGTGTTTGCTCCAATCATTATAAGAGCTGTGGAGCATATATCTACTTTTGTTGTTGCCATAATAATTTAAAACAAGGGGGGAAAATCCCCCCTCATTATTTTAATTTAAGCAAGTATTACTGTTGTTACAGTTGAGCTTGAAGAAGCAGATACTATAAGAATATCTACAACTCCATTTGAGCCACCACTATTTACAAAAATAATATCTCCAGCAGTTAGTATTCCATAATCTGCTAGAAAGTAATCAGCGTCATCAATGGTGCCAATCGCGTCTCCGTCTGTATAGTACCAAAGAGCATTAGAATCCCCCATTTGTGAAATCTTTTTCACTGGGTTGCTAGTTGCATAAGCCATTATAATCTCCTATCTATTCAGCACAAAGTTGTCGTCTAATTGCATCACCATCAATCGCTACAGCTCCCATTGAAAGAGAAGAAGTAACAAGGTTAGATACTTTTTCAGGAATGTAGTTAACTTCAGTTTTAACATCCTGTCCAATACCTAGACCAGTTGATGATTTATGCCATGCTAAAGTATATCTATCAGAAGATACTTTAGTTAAGCCAGAATGTACGAACCATAAGAAGCCCATCCATCTTTTTGCAGTAGATTCACCATTTGTGAAAGGTAAATTTTCCGTACCAACGTATTCGGCACGAGAGAATTGGTCGATACTCATTAGGTCACCCCATTGAGCTGGGCCTACAGCCCAATATCTTTGACCATCATCAGGTACATCATTAGAACCAAAAATATTTTGCATATTTTTAGCTTTGATTAATGTCATACCAGTAGCAGATGAATTAACGTTATTAGCGATAGACGTACCAGCGTCCAAAACATCAATTAGGATTTGGTCAGTTTTTCTTCCCAAAGCATAAGCGGCATTTTGTGCTACGACTTGTCTTTCGTCAATGTTAATTTTTAACTCATCTAGTTTGTCAATGTAGTCAGCGGCAAAGTAATCCGTTAAAGTTGCAGACACGTTAGAGTGAGCTAAGTTCATAGCAACTACTTCAGCATGTCTTGCTTTTGTAGAAGCTGTTCCCTTTGCAACCTTTTGGAATTTTACACTAGAGCCACTAACACCGTT
>Ga0181420_1000835_pt1 | contig 11942 bp, 8 predicted proteins | sample 43SPOviralmetaG_FD_130145 | JGI IMG/M metagenome (GOLD analysis project Ga0181420, IMG submission 130145) | Marine viral communities from the oligotrophic San Pedro Time Series (SPOT) site, San Pedro Channel, CA, USA - 43 SPOT_SRF_2013-05-22 | ecosystem: Environmental > Aquatic > Marine > Strait... | reverse complement strand
TGTAGTATATGATGATGATACTACTGTTTCTCCTCCAGCTTTACTTCTTCGCTTAAAGTAAACCATACTTGTGTCTGGCTTAACATATACTGAAAATGGACAATGTCCTCCCCACCATTCTTCTTTTGTGATTATTGTTCCATGGTTTCTTTCTTTTGCTGTTCTATGGCCAGTTGCTTCGTCTACCGATCCTGCATAACTTAGTGTATGTGGAACGTTTCCATTATTACACTTAAACCTAAGTGCTATTGCAAAATCGTCATTAAATTCAAGATTTCCAGTTCCACGTAAAACCGTGTATGACATATCTATTTCAGAAGATTGTGCTGGAGCTAGTGATTCTGTTGTTGTGGGAAGTGTAGAAGTGTCGTGAGTATCAGCATTATCCTTTGTTCCTACTCTTCCACTATAGTATGCTCCGGCGCCATACCATCCATTATAAGATGCTCCTCCTGTGGTATTATCTAGAGGCCTTAGGTTATATGAATCTGCTTCTGTTCTAACGTTTCCATCTACTCGAGTTTTAATATGTGGCCAGTAGTTTGATTGGTATGATGCATCGCTTGAAGTATATCCTGCAGTATATCTGAAATTTTCCCAGTATCCAACATATACCGCGCTTGCTGTATTATTTATATATGTATATGCTGCGTGATTTGTCGAATCATAGAGATTTCCCTGTCCATCGTCTTTAAGAACCGCTGTTCCATACCCATTTGAACTTGAAAATTCTATTTCTAATGTTCCAGGTTTTATGGCATCTCCAAAAATTTGTTGAGGTATTGACATGACCGTGACAGCATTATTTAATTCTCTCACCTGTTCAATAGGATTCATATTACAATATGTTTCGTATGGGCTGTCTTTTCCGTGGTAGTATAATCTATCTATAGAAGCATGAACTAATTTCTTATATTGTCCAAATGTCGTTAAGGCTTCTGTTGTTAAAGTTCCTTGGTCAGGATCTGATGGTGCAAATAGACCAGGCAGAAATTCGCCTTTATACCACTTTATTCCTAGAGCCGTTGCTGATGCTGAATCTACGGCGTTCCATTTTTTGTGAGCGGTATATGGGGTAATCTTTATATTGTCCCGGTTAAGGTTCTTGAATACTAGACCCATTTTACTCCTCTATTTAATAATCTAATTTTACTCTTACAGTAGCCTCTCGGGTAAAATTCTTTAATAGTGGTTTTGATAATTTAGCAACTGCCACTAATTCGTTTTCTTCTGTGTATAGACCAACTGTTGTGACATAAACTTGTGGGTCTTTTATCATTTCAGCGTGTGCAAGATTATTTGACGTTGTTACGAACGTAGCGTTGTTTGAGAAATTATAGTCTTGGTTTCTAACTCTGCAAAAATAGTGTGTTGATGTAATATCTTCTTCTGCTCTTGCCTTAAAGTTTTTACTGTCATTTAATTCTGCCCAAAAATCTCCAACTCCATTACCGTCTGTGTTTTCAGCATATACGTGTGTACCAGATCCTCCTTGTGCCTTTAGAGCATTGTATCCAAATATCAGTATTCCTATTTCAGGATAAAATAATCCTACTTGGTTTGCCGTACCACTTTTAACAATGTTATATACTAATTTACCATTTGCTGCACTAGCTGCTACTGTTTCACTGTCATCTTTGAATGTGACAGAATTTAATTTAACAGTCCAACCTCCTGGATTCATTTTTTCTTTGTATCTAGATCTATTGACTGATATTGCAAAAATACTATCTTCATCTGCGCCATTAATAGTAAATTTGTCATCTCCAGCTTCCAACAATAGATTTGCAAATTGAGTATATACTGCTTTTGATGGAGTTATTGATGAAGTACTTGCTCCTGACGACGTAACTGTACCATATCCTCTAAAGTCTCCAAACGCTATCGCAAATTGAGGGTTAGCAGATGTGTATGTTTGAGGATCGACAGAATATACATTTAAGAAATAATCAGATGCGTTTGCAGTGTAAGCTGATTTTGTATAATAATTTGTTAGCGTAGAATCACTATCGTTTGTGAAAAGAGCCGAAGTCACTCCTTTAGCGATATTAGATTCTATAATATCATCATCATTAAACGTTTGGAATACCTTCATTGATACACCAGCAGCTATTTTATTTGCTCGTCTCTGTGCTAATTCAGCTTTATTAAATTTACTTCGTCTAGGTGATGTATTTCCTCTTACTGCCATAATTTTTTATCCTATATATTATTGTAATGCCTTAGTCACAATTGCAATTTCAGGGTCTTTCTTAATTGTTAATGGTATAGAAACAGTTCCTCCAGTCTCATTACCAACAATTGTTATTGTTGTTGTACTATCAGTCGTTACTGATTTTGCGATTATATCAAACTTAGTTCCAACTGCCGATACTGAATTTGCAGAATCATCTCCAACTGCTGTAAATGCTGAACCTGCTCCTTGAACTTTACCTCCAGAAGCTACCACAAGAGTTGCTAAATTTGAGTTTGAAATGATACATGTGTATCCAAGTTCTTTATTACCTGCAGAAGTATTTGCAGTTGTAGGAGTTATAGTTGCTTTATTACCTGGTCTATTTAGAGTTATTGCAGATACTCCAGCTTCTACTAATGGGAGTTTAACCGTTGACTTAGGAAGGGATAATAATTTAGAACGCATCATTTGGTTTTCATCTGTAAAAGCTTCTAAAAGAGGCATTTTTTCAATTGCTTCACCGTAATAGTTTGTACCTAAAGAGTGATTTGGGTCCCAAAGTCTATAATCAATTTCATCGTCCCCTAATGCAAACTTAGTTATTTCTAAAGTTCCTTCTGCTAATAATTGTCGGCCTTTCTTTGTTAAGATGGCGTCTACTGTTAATGTTGAATTATCTAAATATCCCATAGTTTTTATTCCTAATATACTTTTATTTTAATATAAATATCAAGTCAAATAGTTTTTTTATCTTATATTGATTTCACCATCATGGAACGTTTGGTTATCATCAGATACTAATGCATTTGGATTAGTTTCAAACACCTCAACAACTGGGCCTGCATCTATTGTGTCTGCGCTAGGTATATTCCAGTCGTCACTTTTCATTTTGCAGCCATCAAAAAGTAAATTTGAAATGTTTGTTGATGGAGAAAGTGGTTGAACGTCTGTCTGTTCATATCCTGTTGCACTACTATTTGAATAATATGTTTCATATTTTTTTGTCCAAGTTATTCTACTACTTGAAACATATGTTAATACTTCAGATTCTTCATAAGAACCTGTAAATACATTTTGTCCTCCATATAAACCTGCGTTTGTTGATACAACTGTAAAATCTCTGTCTCTATCTCTAGGTGTATACTGTAGGTCGAAAAAACCTGACCAGCTTGGTTCAGCTACGCCTTTATATTGTACTGGTTCTGGAGCTCTAACGCCATTGTCTTGAATTATGGAAGACCATTGGTAATTTGTTGGGTCCCTTAATTCATCTCTAGATACTACAGATTGGTCATGCTCATCGGCTGATATAATTTTTCGGTCTACATCATAAACTAATCCATCCTCTAACACCTTAACATCTGTTCTAGAATACACGTCTATTAATCCTCTATGATGCATATCTTCCCATTCTGGTTTTGGCATTGTCACCATTTTTGGTCGCTCAAGTAACGATGGCTTAATCATTAGTCCGACTATATTGTTTCCTCGAGCTGGAAGCATCTGTTCTATTTGCTTAAATAATGCAGAATTAAAGTACTTTATTATTCGCATAAACGCCCAAATGTTATTTGTGCCGTTAAACTTTTTGAAATATGCAAATCTAAAATCTTCTAAGTCTGCATAAACAGTTTTATATGTATCTCTAGGGTCTCCAACAATATCGTCTATGGATACTCCTCCAAATTGTAAAGAAATATCAGTGTCCAATTCATCTTGTGGAGAAAACCCGACAAACAATAAATTAGAATCTTCTGGGTTAAGGTCTCCTGATGCAGATTCTCTAGTATGCGTTGGATGTAATGGTCCAACATTATCATTTGTTTCGAGTCTAATTTTATTATCTACAGACCTAACTCCTATTGAGTTTGGAACAGGAGTAAAATAGTCTTCTTCTATAAAATCAGACTTAAAATTACCATTGTTTTCATACTTTACTTCTATAACATTATTTTGATTTGGATGCTGAGAATTCTGTGTAGCTGGGAATGTAGGTTTTTGTGTATCTGCTCCTAAGGCTAATCTAAATACTAAATCGTCGTATGAAGCTGTATATGAATTTCCTAATATACTTATTGGTGCTTTTGTGTGAATATCTAATACATAATCAGATAATTCTTGTGTCCAAAGCCTAGCCTCTTGCATACTTCCAGTGTAAGGCCAAGTGTTCACTGCACCATATCCAAACACTTTGGCTTGTCCTATACGAAATTTGTCAACGTTACTATCGTCCCATCCTGATATGGGATGAGAATTTGAAAAAGAAACTGAAGATTCGCTTGTATGTGTTATTACTCCCGTTGAATGGTCTGGAACCTTTTGGCATTTTAATTTATATGTTTTTGCAGCAGTGTCAAGAGTTAAAAATACAGACCACCAGTCATCATCATAAATTGGCAAAGTACCAAGTGTGATTTGCTTGATTCCAGGAGCATCAACAGCAACGAAAAAAACCTTTCCTTTTTTTCCAGTGTCTGGCTCTATATATACAGACCATTGTGGACCGCCACCAGCAGCTTCTCCTCCCATAAGAGACATTCTTGATGCACTTTCAGTTGTTCTAAATCTAACTTCAGCTGTCTTTATATTTGAAGACCAATAACTAGAAGTTATATGGCAGTCACCTCCTGCAACAAATTTTGTGGCGTAAGAAGGTTGAGTTATTTCTTTTAGATTGGATCCACTAACAGGATTACTCGGATCTGGTCCTCCATATTCTTGCACCTTTAAGATGCTTTGTGGAATTCCATAACAAGATATTAACGCTTGTACTCCTCTTTTAGAACCCTTTGTTTTTAATAGAAACGGTAGATTATTTAATATCCTAGACCATGGCTCCGTTTCCAAATCTTTTTGAGATATCATTGCTCCAGTAGAAGAGGTCACCATAGTCGTTCCACCATAAGCTTCTCCAGAAGAAGTATTAAATGTTGTTGTTCTATCTTTGTTCATACCAAGATGATATGACCATAAATCAGCTAAATCTAAACCAGACTCTGGTGTCCATCCAAAAGACGATAAAACGTCGTATAAAAGGTCTTTAGATAATCCAACCCTTGAATTTTCATTTTTGTCGTGAACCATTGGTATATGGTCTATATAATTGTATATACTATCAAAATGCTGAGCAATCATGTCGACAAATAGTACAAATCCATTGTTTTGATTATCCAATTTAACATGCAATGGTATTAAATTTCTTAATGCGTTTGCATTTATATTATCGTAATCCTGTGCCCTTGTTATTGCATCTGTAAACCACGTTGCGGCTTCTGATGAGGTTGTGTTTGCTTGAGTATAGGGTTTTGTGGAATTTGTTTTTGGCCATGTATAATTCCAATGTTCTCCATATGTGTCAGTATACGCTGTACTGGCTGATGAATAATAAATCTTTTTTTCATATCCATCAAATGTTCCAATAAGTTTATTTATTTTTGAATCTAATGCTGCTGATTCGGTCACAAAGAAAGTTGAACCTGTAGCAGACGATGTTACGGACGCTTTTGATTTTTCATATGATTCTAATAATTCTAGTTTATACTTAAAATTTCTAAGTCTTTCTTCAGCTGAACTAAAGTGTACGAAGTTAGAAAACTCTTCATAATCTATATTTAACTCTGCTGTTGTGCTCCCACTAAACACAGAATCTATGATTTCAGAATTTGTTTTTTGGTCACTTGATAATATATCGCTCCAAGAATTTAATTCTGTCGATTTTCCAACTTGTCTATTTATGTTTATTGTCCAGTCTGGACCTTTTAATTCGTATGCATCTTCTGGATAATAAGTGTCTATTAAATCTATATTAATAGTTATTTCAACAGGATCGATTAAGTCTTCCCAAAGTTCAATAGTATCTCCAGGCTTAATTTCTCTAGGGAATTTTCCAGCTGCTTTTACAAGTAAGGATGGTTCTTTATAGTATTTATCGTGAATCCAATTTAATAATCTTATTTCGGCTTTTTCATGCTGAAGCTGTATTGTTCTATATCCTTTTTCTACTTCAACGGTAGCGTAAGAACCTCTAGTTCCACTTTTTTGCCAATTTGCCTCATGTAGGGCTTGAATTCTAACTGTTCTTCCCTTTTCATTTGCCTTTGTTAATGTGTCTCCATACCAAGCACTTTTTGGTTTAGACAATATCTTTGACCAAGCAAATTCCCAACATTCATCAGCTTGAAAATCTTCAAGGTCCCACGTCTCCATGGCATATTTTTTCATGTCCATAGGAGTTTGATGAGGATCTGGTTTTCTAATTCCAATTAATGCCTCATCAGATACCCACCCATCTAAACGCATTTCAGTTTTATTTCTAGATATTTGGTCTACTCTAAGTTCTTCGTTTGGCCAAACAGGATTTCTCAATAATCTTGTTCGAATATCAAACATTCCACTTGTATATCCTAAGTCTTCATTTAATATCTTAAAATAATCTATATTAACGCTATTGTCTTGTACAGTACAATTTCCCATTGCGGGAATATCATATGTTTCAGCTAGGTTTCCATCTGCGTATAGGTCTAACCTAATAATATCATTTTCATTTAGAGATAAAGCAGCCGCTTTTAACTCTGAATCAAGGTTTATTTCTTGTTCTGCTGGAAAATAATCTATATCTCTAATTAAATCTGCCATTGTTAGCCCTTAAATTCATTCGTGTAATTTATAGTCCAACTATCTAAATCAACATTAAACGTTTCATTGTCCGTTGGAGCTGCCCATGTGTATGAACCTGCGTATTTTCTGTGCCATTTTCTTCTACCTATTCCCAAGAACCCTCCAGTGTAGTATCTAAATGTATATCTAAATTCTATGAAAGCTTCACTTCCTCCCGGTTGAGTTGTGACTATTTTGTCTCGAGAAGTGTTAGTTTGGAACCTATATGCTCTCCACGGATTATTTTTACCTGCAAATACGTCACGAGCTAATTGCCATGGTCCACCATTAATTCTAAATTGCGCTTCTTTTTTGAAGTCACCGTCATTTGGGTCTTTCCTAAAGTTTGTTTCTCCAGAATGGCCGTTGCCATAACCAGAGAAATTTATTTTCTTAATTGTCAATGTTCTTGGAGCAAACCTTGGATCGCTAACGAAAGTAGCTGGGTTTGTTCCGTGGTTCCAATATTGGTCTTCATTAAATTCATACCATCCACTATTTATTTGTTTTTGATTTTCTCCATTACTATTCAATATATCGTCTGCAACTATAAATTGCATGTCTACCTGTTTGAAGCCGTGTTCATTAGAAACTTTACATGTGATTACATGTGGAGTTGAAACTTCTTTCCATTTTTCTCCTTGTGTTCTAAGGTTATTTATACTGGCAAATGGAGCGGTTGAAACAACTTTTCCATCTAGTTTCCATTCCCATGTTAATCCTGACCTAGATGGATTGCCTTCATCATTGACATAGTTAACAACTTCTCTAGGGTAAAAAAGTGCATGGTCATCTGGAGCAAATAATAATGTTGGGTTAAGAGGATTTGCAGAATGACCTTTTGAATCTTGACCTGCAGGTACCCATGGTTCGTGGCCATCCCATCTATCTGGAGTTGCAACGCCATCTGCTACTATCCATCTATAATTACGTCCTCTGATAAATAGTTTCATTGGTTTTTCAAATGGAGGAGATGGTGGTTCTTCAAATGAACCGTCGGCATTTTCTTCGAATCCAGGTGGAGGGTTTTCTGGCGTTAACATTTGCCAAATTTTTGTATCAAATTCTTTTTCTATAGTTTTTTCTGTAAAATATGATTTTAGAGCAGGTAAAACAATAGTGTTTTTATGGTCTTCAGCATCGCTTAAAACAATTATACTTTCATTAATAACCTCTAACGCATCATTATCAACAATAATAGGTTCTGTTTGTGTGAAAGAACTTTGCACATCATAATCAGGAACAGCCATTTGCTGTGTATAATTATTGTGTGATGGTTTTTTTGCGTTAGTATATTTTCCCATGTTATATTATTTCCCTGCTATTCAACATAAATCTATGTACATCTTTGTATTTTTCAAGGCTTCCAACAGATTGTCTATTAATAATTTTTAAGTCTATATAGTATTCTCTTCCAGGTATAAAACTATTAGCAGTAATATCTATGTAATGGCCTGTTGCATCATTTGATACTTTTGTATAAGTTTTATCGTATCTATGATACACTGTTTCAGAAACTGCATCAACTATTTGATATGCAACGGTTCCAGCTGGAGCGATATAACTTCTTGTAGAAACTTTGCTAGTTGTATAATATGACTTTGTATCTTTTATTGTGTTGTGGCCATTAAAATATATTCTTTTCTTTTCGTCTTTTTCAAATACATATGGTCCCTCTGATGTTATTTTCATGTGGGATGCAGATATATGGTTTGTTATTGTTGCAGAAGAAGTATATTCATTGGTATATACATGTAGCCTAGGTCTAAATATAGTTTTAGACTCGTTTCCAAAATATCTTAGTGTACCATAGTGTTTTCCATCTGTTTCTTGTGGACCCCTATGAATTACAAACGAGTATACTCCACTATGACTAGCATTACCATGTTTTACTATTCCAGTTTGTTCATAAATATCTGGCGTATAATTGTTTACATCAAACGGACTTTTACTCATTGTCGTATATTGTTCTGTTATCGTAGTTCCGGCTTCTGACGATGAGGGTAGTGGCCAGCCTGTTCTCCAAGCAGTTGTGGTTGTAGCGTCTTTATATAGCCAATTTGCTCCATCATTTGCTGCTGGGTTTCTTAACATTTTTCCAGTACCATTTGTAAAATCTTCACCTCTTCCGATTATAAGATTATAATCTCTCGATATTTCTTCTTCTTTGGCGCAATATAGTTGTAAATATGATGCAGATACATCTGTTGAGTGGTTCTTATATACACTATCTAGGCTAGACGAATTAAAATTTAATATAATTCTACTATTTTTTTCACCATTTACTTGAGAATGAGAAACAAATTTTGAGATTTCAATAATTTCATCTAGGCCGAAATTCTCTTGTTTTCTAGCATCATCTTCATAAATGGTTGTGTCTTTTACGGGGTATATTGTATATATCATAATTTAATTCCTAATATGTTTCTGCCTTTCCTTTAATATCTTGGTCTGGAAAGCGAATTTCAAATACAGCTGGGTCCATAGATGGATATATTACTCCATTTTTATTAGCTGCTTCTAAATCATATTTATTTCCAGAATATCCATCTGATGATTTGTATAAGCACTTAAAATCTACATTCATAACAGATTGTACTCCATCTACGTCTGCTAACTTAAGTATTACATCTTTAACGATTATTGGTTGCTTAAATTGCATTTTTTCTATATGGAACATTTCCTTAAGAGCAGATATACATTTTAATATAGTTTCTTTTGAATTTCTTCCAGGTAAAACAACTACACCAAAATCTATTCCTATATTAATGATGTATCCATGTTTTACATTAACAGCGTCTGTTAATATCCTATATTGTGATAAATAATTTTTCAAATTTTTTCGTGTAGTAGAATTAAGATTAACTAATCTTTGTGTTCTATCATATCCTAATGCATACATATTAAGTGCCAATGGATTTTGTTTAACAGCACTAGTTGATTTTTCTAAAACAGTATCTTTGTCTATGCAAATTTTTGCAACTGAACCGTATCTAGCTGGCATTGAATATGCTTTTACAATATAATCTTCTCTTGTCACAGCTCGCTGTTGAGTTCCAAAATGAGCCAATGCATTTAGTCTAATTTCTTCTACAGTTTCCATTGATTTTCCACCAGTAGCAGGTTCTGGGTTTGTTAGTACTAAAGAGTTTTCAACGGCCGTTTTGGTTCCTCCATTGGTTGCATTTTCATTGAAGGAGAAAACTTTTCCAGAATCTATTTTAGTTATAGCGTCTGCATCTACATTTCCCTCTATTCCATATCCTACACTATAGTTAACCGTTAGTGTAGTGTTTGATGGTGCTTGACCATATGCGTTTGTATTTAAGAAGTTTGATGGGTCAAATGCTGTATCCAACTTGTTAACGGAGCCAGGTAAATTTGTACCCACATTAGTTGGACTTGGAATTATTTCAACATCCGGATCGTCTGATATTCCTGCTCCAAATTGCATTTCAATCATATCATCGGCTGTCACTCTAGTTATAAATCTTCTAGAAGTTTTTCGCAGACTTAAGATATATGGAGTTGAAGCTGCATCTCCAAAGGTAGTTGGGTCAAATTCATTCGTGTTTAAGTTTTCTTGGAACATTGTGTCTTGAGCCAAATACGGTGTTTCATACCAAGTATTTCCATCAGAGTCCGTAACTTTATCTATACCAATTATATTTGTATCTGATATTTTTATTTTCTTATATTTTTCGGCTGCTCCTAATACTACTGATGTAGACTTTTGTTCTCCACTCTGGCCTCTTACAGTTTTTTTCAATAAATAATATGTTGGTTGACCAGTTCCATCAAGCTGTGCAATTGTTATTATAGTAGGGTTTTCGGCTGTATTTTGCGCAAAGTCTACAGGCTCTATAGTCTTAAATTGAAAACCTCTAGTTGCAGAAATTACCATTCCAGCCTCCAAAACTGGTGCATAATTATAATCTGGTTTTGATGTATTTCCTGTTCCCATTGCTGGCACAGTTAAAAATAAATCTATGGTTGCAGTTGAAGCTACACTTATATTTGGTTTGTATCCAAAAGATTGAGCTATATTATATAAATTCTTTTTCTCAGTTGCGTAATTTATTAAGTTTTCCTTCAATGCATAGTCAGTATAATATGATAATACATCTCCAACGTAAGCTGCCATTTCAATAAACATTTGTCCTGGAGACGCTGAATTAAAATCATTGTACGTGTTTGGGAAATAATTTTTAGCATATTCTATAAGGTCAGTTTTTAACCCATCAAATTGCTTATTTATATATTTAACTTCTTTTGCCATAGTTTTTTCCTATCTATTTACTTCTAATTTTAGTTCATCTTCTATATTAAAGTCTGGCACCTTGAACGCAACTGTTATTGACAGTGTATGTTCTTGTACTTTTGCGCCTACATAATCAATAGTTAGAACTGGAAGCCATCTTTTGCAACTAGAAATTATATCTTGTCGTACTCGTTTTTCAATTATATCTTCTCGTATATTTTCAAATAATAGTCTATATATATTTGTTCCAAACTCAGGCTCCATTATTCTTTCACCTTTCATTGTTAAAATCAAATTCTTTAGACTAGCTAAAATTTGGTCTTTAGTATTATATAATAGGTTGAATTTTCCAAACTTATCTCCACCCATAGGTAATCCAACTCCGATACCTACATCTTTGTTCAAATCTAACGGGTCTATTTTGAAAATTTTTCTTGCCATTACTTAAACTTCTTTACTAACTCTGAATAATCTCTAGTTAATGCCTTTCCTACTGATGGGTCTAATTTTGCAACATCAACTGGTCTATTGTTCAAATCAGTTTGTACTGGAATAGCATTGTCTTGCATACCCATAAATTGCGCTCTTAATGAGTTTGCATTTACTTCTGGCCATTCTGATTCGTCATTATAATTTTGTTCAGTACTATTTAATACCTCATTTAGCATGGTATTACTTGTAAACTGCTTTTTCTTTTTGGGTTGCACTGGAATTTTATTTTCCGTCAAAACATTTTTTAGCTCACGCTTTACAACCTCTCTAATAATTCTTACTAGTTCTTTTTTTGTCATTTTGTACACTCCTTTACTTTATATATAAATATACGCGTTTTTATTTTAGTCCTTTCCA
>Ga0181420_1000834_pt1 | contig 11951 bp, 22 predicted proteins | sample 43SPOviralmetaG_FD_130145 | JGI IMG/M metagenome (GOLD analysis project Ga0181420, IMG submission 130145) | Marine viral communities from the oligotrophic San Pedro Time Series (SPOT) site, San Pedro Channel, CA, USA - 43 SPOT_SRF_2013-05-22 | ecosystem: Environmental > Aquatic > Marine > Strait... | reverse complement strand
TGTAGAGTTGCAGGATTATAAGCTGATGTTTCTATATTTTTAAATACAGCCTCAGCTCCATAACCTAGAGATGATATCATGCGTTTATCGATTTTACCATTTCTTAATCTATTAAAAACAGTAGATTTTTCTTCGTTCCTAACCTTTAGTTTTTTTCCTAAAACTTTTCCAAGTACAATTCCACGTTCTGCATACTTGCCATACCTAGATTCCTTTGTCCATTTGCTTTTGTGAAAATCGTCATAAACTCCACCTTCCAAAACAGTGTCTGTAAGTCTGTCAACAACTAAACAGTCAATGTGTGGTTTGTTCCTACCCCATCTAGCTTCTACACCTTTACCAACTTCTACTGTATCAGATCCAGATTCATTGATTGCTGTCAATGTCCTTTTGTCAGTTTTTGAAACAGTTGATTTTCTGACATCGCCATCGTTAAAATCTTTTTGCTTTTCCTGAGCCTTGTTTAACCTTTTCGTTTCTTTGTCACTAAGGTCATAGTCTCCAGGATTTGTGCTACCTGATTCATCATCACCACCAGATTTGCCTGGGATAGTAGCACCATCTGAGCTAGGTGTACCTGGTCCTGATGATTGTGTGTCTTCATCATCATCTTCGTTTTCGCCACCTCCATTTTGTGGTTGAGGTTGTTGACCAAATGATGGAGGTTCAACAATGTTTCCTTCGACAATGTTGAATATCTCTATTGCAATATCTATTGAATCCGCAGTTGATTTGATTCTTTCAATATTTTTGAAATTAATTAAATCGTAAATTTCTTGTAAACCTTTAAGAGCTTTAAGATCTCTATTTGTATTTGTTAAATTAACAATACGAAACATATATGAATCCCAATCTTCTGTTCTTTTGGCTGTAGATTTTAAACCTTTATCTATTATTTTATTGTTAAAATATTTGTCATACATTGCTGTATAATAACCATTGTAACCTTGAGCATTTCTGAACATATAAAGATCGATTATTCTATCTTCAATATAGTTAGTCAAATCCTTAATTTTTTCTATGGAGTTATACCATGCAGATCTATTAATATATGTTTTGTCTAAAAACTGCTCCTTTGTGAATGGTTCTTTTTCTTCTGAAAGTCCTTTTAAATAAATTTCATAGAGAGAATCTATTGATTGAGTTGAAAGCTGTGTTCTTAAAAAACGGATATTGCCATTGATTAAGTTTTCCCACAATTTAAAATCTGTTAAAATACAGTGTGATGCTTCATGTAGAGCCAATCCAACATTTGGATCGAAGTCCTTTGGCTTTGTACTGGCACCAATTACAACTGTTTTTCCATCTGTATATGATGAATCCTTAGAGTTGAATTGTACATTTATATCTTCACCAGTTACGATTTTGACAAAGTTGGCAACGGCTCTTTGGTAAGAGGCCAGTTTGAAAAGGTCTTTTCCAGCCTTAATTTTTTCTCCGGTTAAAACGTCATAATCGTTTTCGTCCAACCAGTAGCTTGATAATGTTTTGTTGTAGTCTTGCATAAAATATGTGTTTTATTATTTCCTATTAGTATACTACTAATATACACAAAATATTTGACATAAAGAAATTTTTTGGGGGTTATTTTTTGTTTTTTTTATTAAAGTTATTAACAGTTTAAAAAAACTAGGCCAGGATTTACTAATAGGCCTGACCTAGTTTACAACTAAAAAAACAACTAAACAACACCTAGTATATGAACATACTAACTATTGTGGATGGGGAGGAATCGAACCTCGCATATAATAGTAAGGTGGGGTATCGAACCCCACAGACAATACTTGTTATCTGCTCCATGACTCCATCCAGTGAGGCGAGGTCGACCTTAAAAGGCCGGAGTCTCATCCTCTTTTTCTTGTCCAAATAATTCTTCCTCAGTAGCTTCTGTACCGGTGAATTTCTGGACAATTTGTTTGATGAATGTTCTTTCACTATCCATACCACCATCTTCTGAGAAGAAGGGATATATTGCAACTTCAGCTGCTTCAGGTAAAGTAAATCCATCTTGTAGGAGGCTTGTTATTTCAACGTTTAATCTTGTTGATATAGATGTTGAAATCCTTGCCGTATCCTTTTTAACTTCTGATCTAGTAAGGTAACCAATTTCAGAAACCTTTTCGATTAGTTCCATATCAACTGCTGGATACATTTTTTGAAGTAGATCAGCTTCCTCGTCTTTAGACAAAGGATCCATTTCGATGATTGTGAAACGGTCCATGATTGCACGGTCCATAACTCTTGTTGATGTATATTCATTACCGATATTTGCAGTGGCAATAAATGAAACACCTTCAGCAACCTCTACTGTTGGAGCACCTTCTGCTTCGTCCAACCTTAAATATCTTTGACCTTGATCGAGTACAGTCATTAAAATATTCCATGCCTCTGGATGAGCTCTTGATATTTCATCTAAAAGAATAACTGAATCTTTTGTTTGGATTGCAGTTACAAAAGCTGATTTGGAAAAATATGTTCCTTCCTCTTTCGAGAAATGTGTATTTCCAATTAAGGTAGCTCTAGGATCTTGAGTTGCTCCAAGGTTAAAGTAAAAGTGAGGTCTATCAAGTGCCTCTACCAAAGCTTTGGCCGCCATTGTTTTACCACAACCAGCAGGTCCAGTCATCATAATATTTTTTGCACGAACTGCAGACCTAACTAAATATTTCCATTTAATATCTGACAATTTTAATAGATCAGGTTTAATATTTGGAGAATTGTGAATGAAAGACATAAGCTCAGCTTCAGGTCCTACTGCCTCTACCTTTCTGTTGACTTTAAACTCTTCCAAAAGGTCAACGTTTGTTGTGTCAACAGGAGCATTGGTCATACCTGTTTCCAGTGTACCATCTGTCTTAACATAGATTCTAACATTTCTCTTTTTTGATTCTGCCTCTTTGGCTAAATTTCTAGCATTCGGTATGTTGAATGTTGTTGTTCCGTTTAGGTCTACCAATGTTCCTTGGTTAGTTCCTAAGATGATTGTTCTTCTGTTCATAACTGTTTTTTTAAATTGTTGTTTTTGTTTTTATTAGTATACTACTAATATACTAAAAATATTTGACATAGAGAAATTTTTAGGCAAGTTTTTTCTGAAAATCTTCAACTTTTTCTACCCACACGTGATATTTTTCTACTGCCAAGTTAGGATTTACATCAAGTGCTTTAACCAACTCGTTGTCTTTTTTGATTGTTATTAAAGCTCCTGTTAATTCCACTGTCCAATTTGCGATTGTTTTTCTCATAATGTTGTTTTTTTTGTTTTGTTTGTTTTTAATTATATATCTAATATACTAAATATCTCCGACATAAAAAAATTTTTAGGAGGTTATTTTAAAAAAGTTATTAACATTTATTTTCTATCTTTTTTATCATTTAGCATTGTAAAACGTTCTGTCAATTCTGTCAAATCTATTATAATATCTGACACCTCTTCTTTTATTTCCTTGTCGATTGCGTCTGTAGAGATTAAATCTTTTATCTGTTGGTACGATAATTCTCCCAAGCCTAATGCAGTCAACCTGTGTCTACGTTTAGCAATATCACCTGCCAAAGAAAGTCTAGCTGATTGAGTGATTTTGTTGTTGATTCTTTTTGATTCTATAACTGAGCCAGGTGTAACTGTTTTAACATATTTTAAATAATACATTTCAACAACGAAATCGGAAGGTTCATAAGGCTTGTTTTCCTTCGACGCTTTTTCTATTACAGAAACTGCTTTGTCTAATGAAATGAAAAGAGAATTCCCTGCTTTGTCTAAAACGTATCTACCTGTGATTGTATTCAAAACTTTGTATGTTCCTTCGGCTAAACTCATTTTCTAAATCCTTTGATTATCGTTCTAGGTCCTTCACCGGAAACTTCCTGAACTCTTTTTTCTATTAAATCTTTCATGAAATCTAAAGTTTCGATATCCTTTTCAGATTTGGTAAAGTCAACAAACAAGGGAGCATCTAACTCCCTTTTGTTTGCCAAAGCTAATATTACATGTTTTATATATCTACCTATTTTCATATCTTAAAGTTTATCGTATCCTACAAATCCAGTTTCTTCTTTTTTAACAAATCCATCTTTGACCATGTCTTCATAATTTTCGTGTAACTGGAAGTTTTCCATTTGATCGAGTGACTTACAAGTTTCTAAATAAATGTCGTCAGTATCGTATCCTGCACCGAAACTATAGTAGCAGATGTGTTTGCTTAATTCTCTTAATGAATCTTCGTCCTCCGAATCCTTTACTTCGTTTAAAGCTTCGAATATATTGTTTTTCATTGTCGATGCAATGTCATCATTGTGGTCATACATTTCTTTTGACCATGGTCTTGTTACAGTGATTCCAAATTGTTCACCTAAGATTGAGTTTCCGTTTTGATCTTTTTCGTATTTTCTTCGTGCCATAATTGTTTTGTTTTATTATTTCCTATTAGTATACTACTAATATACAACAAATTTGTGACATATGAAAGGATTTTAAGGTTTATTTTCAAGAAGTTATTAACATTTTTTCTCGAGCTCCTTGCTTTCTGTATTCGAGGATTGCCAGATCCTTTGCCTTGACCTCGCATACAATGTCGATGTCGTGACCATAAGTTTTGATTTCCTCGTAGATATAATCTGTATGTTGCAGAAGCCTAGCTGATTCGTCTTCGTATAATCTTTTGGAAGATGAATAGTGTGTGCATGGCCTACATGGCCAGGTTGAAAGAGCAAGTTCCAAAGCCTCCTGTTCCTGTAGGTCGCCTGGATTGCAGAAGTGATGTAGGTAATCGAATGTAATTGGTATACCTAAAGGTTTGTGTACAAGATCGTATAATTCCTGAACAGTGTATAGACCTTGTTTGTCGTCGTTTTCCACAACCAACCTTGATTTAACATTGTCAGGTAGAAGTGGAAAGTTTTCAACAAACCTTTGAGTGGCAGCAATTTTACCACCGGTTGCATTGCCTACATGAATATTAATTTTTGCCATGTTGGATTGTGGTAACCCCATTAGGTCCATGATTTCTGCATGTTGTCGTAATTCCTTTAGAGTTTTTGTAACTGTATCTGGATTGACAGAGCCTAGTTGGCAGAATTGGCCAGGGTGAAAAGATATACGTTGTTTATATTTTTTAGCAAGAATACCGGCACCATGTAACAAATTTTTAAACTGTTTGTAGTCAGGTAGATCGGTAAGTTCGTAATGCGACATCCATGGTACCATATCGGAAGACATACGATAAACGTTGATGTCATTCCTGTAATTCCACTTGATGAGTTCGATTAGAGTTTTAGCGTTTGTGATTGCCAATTCACTGGCGTATTTGATGCCTTTGGCCTCGAATGTACGTTTGATCATACCGCGATTTGGCGAAGCCGGTAAGGATAAATTTATGCATGCGTAACCTAGTTGTACCATATTTTTAGAATTTTATTTATATCTAATATACTAAAAATTTCCGACATAAAAAAATTTTTGAGCATTTATTTTTGAATTTCTTTTACCCAATGTGTAACTCTACCATCAAGTGTTTCTTCCCTGATAACCTTATGTCCATTATCACATTTGGATCTTCCGTAAACCTTGAAATGGAAAACATAGTTTCCTTTATCAAAATCAAGACCTAAATAGGATCGGAGTGTAGCACCACCTTTATAGAAGGAGCCCCATATTACTTCGTTGGTATATTTGTTTAATAGACTATAGTCTTTGTCTGTCAATGAACTAGTTGTTCTGTGAGGAGATATCTTACATCTATATAATACTTCAGCCTTAATATAATTACCAATGCCTGAAATATATCTCTGATCCATTAACACTTTGCAAATATTTTTATCACCAGCCATCTGAATTCTCTGCTTGAACAACTCATCGGATATCTCATCCTTTATATGGTTAGGTCCTTTGGTTGCTATTTTATCTTCTGTTTTCTGAGAGCTGTCTGTAAACTTTATTGTTCCGAAATTCCTGGCATCGGTATAATAAAAGCTACCGGCATCGGTTATAAATTCCACATGACCATGTTTTGAATGTTTGGATTTCCATCCACCACTCATGCCAAATGTATTCCACATCCACCAATGTTTACCACCAGAGTCTTTTAGCTTCATGGTTAAAAGCTTTCCATGAAAATCTATCTCTTCAATTACACAAGGGAACTTACGTTCGAGCTCAACAAGGCCTTCAGGTTTTCCATGCTTGAGATATCTTCCACTCTTTATATTTATTTGGTGTAATTTTTTACCACCAATTCTTTCGTTTAATTTTATTGCAGTTAGTGCAACCTCTGGTAATTCTGGCATATCTATTTTTTAAATTAAAAAAGGGGAACAAAAGCGTCCCCCATTTCCTGCATTAATAAACGTTTGGAGCAGCTTTAAACTCACCAAGTGTATTGGTAATTTCAAAAAACTTATCCTTTGCTTCTTTAATGTCTTTGACAAGTGCTTCATCATCGCCGTAATAATTAACTTCAATTCCAACGAATTGTCGTTCGTGCTCACAGCAATCATAATACGGACTACACACATCTAAATTATGCTCCTCTGCAAATTCATAAAGTGTTTCGTTGTCAACAATTGATTCTACATTTAGGTCGCTGCCTTCAGCTCCGACCATTAACATTGCATCTACATCCATTCCCATAATATAACCTTTTTTGGTTTCGTAAAAAAATTAAAAAAACATTAACACCTGTCCTTGTTTATTTTTAAGAACGTTAATGTTAAACTCTCTCATTGACCATTCGACTGCATACTGATGGGCATCGTATATCTGCATCGGGTCAATTCTTTTAGGAGTCCAAAGTTCTTTCTTTCTATAAAGAATATACTTCTGTAAAAACTCCATCATATTTTGAAGGTCACCACTTTGACTAAGTTGAATAGTCCTAATAACATCTTGCCTAACCATTAGGCTGCCATTTGTAGTTTTGCTGCTTCAACATGTTTGCATCTTCCTCTAAATCCAAAGCCTACACAATCACATGTCCACCTTCCATTTTTCATGGAAACATTATACATGTTACCTTTACTTCCCTGTATTTTCATTGATCTGTTTCCGGATAATTCAGTGTCCACGTTTTTAGGAGACCATTGTTGCCAGCGCGAGCGCACCATGTCCAAAGTAACAGACGCGTCAAGCTCAAACCAACCACCGGTAGGTCCAGTAAAGACCGCATATTTACCAGTTGGTAGGTTGGCAATTGTTGGAGGCATTAAACTTGTAATGGCCTTTAAAGTATTAATATTTTTTTGACTATAAATCATTGTTCTTGATTTTATTAATAATTCTTGCAACCTCGATATTCTCCTCAACTCGGTCTAAACCCATACGAGTTGCTGGTTCTCTTTTATTTAAAATGTTTAAAACTTTTTGTACTGCTCCACCTAACTGTTGGTGATTAGGGTACTTTGTAATTAGTGTTTGTAAAAGTTCTTGTGTCATAAGCTTATTGTTTTTATTAGTATAGTACTAATATACTAAAAATTTCTGACATAGAGAAATATTTTAGCAAGTATTTTAAAAATTAATCGTGGCTAGATCCATCGACATTTTCTGGATCAAGACCGTTTTCTCTCATTATTCTTTTAAGATATTCAACCTCTATTGCAAAGTATTTTCTTGCATCGTCCCATGCATCTTTTTTCTCTTTCTCCAGTGCCTCAATAAACTCCTCATCGGTAACTGAAGTTGGATCGTTGTCAACCTTCTCCTTTAGTCTCCTCATGTCCTTGTTCAGCTCGTCCTTCTGTGTCTGAACATGATTTAGTTTTTCTTCAAGGTTGCGATACTCCTCAGTCTTCTTTCTAAGATCTTCAACAAACCCGTCCATGTCCTTCACCAGTCTATCGACTTCGCTCTTGTGCTTTTTTTCGGCGCGCTCCCATTCTTTCTTGGTGGTTCCCCATAGGGGGCGCAGCTCTGCCACGACACCTTCGGTCGTGTCGATCTCGCCATCAAGATATCCCATTCTATATTGATACCTTTCTTCTTCACTAACATCAAGACTCACAATAACATCTTTGCTACCCTTAATCTTTTTGTTAAGACTCTGTCCTAAATTTTCTATCTTTTCCCAACTCTTCATAATATCTCCATTTTAGGTCTTCCTGTTACTTGAGTGAAGTTGTGTATCTTCATACCCATAAGTTTTTCCTTTAACCTTTTCCTTACAACACTATTTGCCATGGCCTCTTCCCACTCACTGCAATTCCAGTCCCTCATAAGACTCTCGGGAACTCCATCCCACGCGCCACTGTAGTCTTCTGCCTTAAGTCCTCGGCGAAGACACTCCTCGCGAAGGCTTAGATAACGATCCCGAAGAAAAAGCATCTTGTTGTAGAAGAACTTAACATGCCCTGGACCTAGACAAAAACTGGTTGGAATCCCATCCATGTTGTATCGACCTTTACTAATCGTATTGGGAATACGCTTAATCTCTCGATGTTCGGTCTGTAGGTGTACATCGCAGAGTTCACCTGGTGGTATCCTTGCATTTATTCTAGTCATTCCAATCCTCCTTTATGTGAGGCATTGCGCGTACTAGTCCTTCATGCCAAAGATCGAGTGCCTCGTGTGTATCGTTATCCCCTTTAAGTCCCCTAAGCCAGGCAATGGTCGCAAAACTTTCCTGGATCTGCTTAACCATTATTGCTTTTGTTTGTTCTACTGATTGATCAAGTTGCATAGTCTAAACCTTTTTATTAAGTGTGTTTCGTAACCCTCTTCCATTCCTTCAAGAATGCCGTCCCTATTGGTTAAACATTTAACCCAGTAACGGTTGGCACCCATTCCTTCCCTGAAGAGTTTTCTTGTTGAGTCGTTGCGGGGACTCCAGCCCCTCTCGATACTTTTCCAATGGCCACCTAGTCTATCATAGAGTCCAGGATTCTTCTCTAGATTCTGGTAACTCTTACCAATATATCTCATTCCCTCATCTTCCCCTAATTCGCTAATCAGATAGACTCCATTCTGGCGGTGGTAATCCTTCCGGAAGTCTTTTTCAAAAGGATTCCAAGGTTTACTATCAAGACAACTATCTAGATAACCAAAGTATAACTCTACCTCTTTCCTGAATCTATCTTTTCCTTTGCACATGTGACTTTATTTTTCTACCTATCCCATAACCCGATAACGTAGCCATTAATACTAGTGCTGTAATATTGATTAAGTTAGGATGCCAATGCTCTCCGCAAAGTCCTAACGCATGCCATAAAAATTCTTTCATTCTTCTAACCTTTTTAATTTAACATAATTCTTCAACAGCTTCTCGTGCTGAATATAATAGGCCCTCAACTTGAGGTACTCTTTATCATTTTTTAGTTTTTGGATCTTGTCCCAAACCTTTATCTTGTTCTTCATCCTGTTTCTTCTTCTTTTTCTCTTTTAGTCTTTCGTCGATTTCGTATACTATTCCACCGATTGTAATAAATGCGATTGTTGCTACTGCCTCTACTAGTGTCATCTTTTCCTTTTTAACATTATACCTTTTGTGGCTGGTACTTGTTGTGGTGCCTGCACCAACCGTCCCAATGCGTTTCCCTATGGCAAAAAATCTTCACCGACGCTAAAAGAGCTTAAAGCCACGTTTCTAAAAAACCTTTGCCTACCATTTACAAACAACGCAGAGCCTATTAGAAGGGTGGCCACAGTCCCGAGTCCTTGTCTTCGTTGATCTTCCTATCTACGTTCCATTCCTCAAGTAGCTGGCTCTCTATATCCCCTATAACCTCATCTAGGATTCCTATCACTATTTTGTCATGTTCATTCCTAGACAGGGCCCTCTGGAGTTTTACAAGACCTCTAGCCTCTACCAGTTTACCTATCCATTCCTCTCTACTCTCCATCCTTCTCCTCTTTCTTAATAGCCTTTTTAGCAGCCTTCTTAGCCTTAGCCATTTCCTTCCTACTTACCTTTGGCATTGTGAAGGTATCTAATATAGAGTCGATTGGTTCGTTGTCTTCGTAATACATATGATTTGTTTTTAATGGTTATTAATCCTTATTAGTATACTACTAATATACAACATTTCTGGGACATAGAGAAATTTTTAAGGGGTTATTTTTATTAAAGTTATTAACAGTTATTTGTTATTATATAGATGGTTAATGATTAGTCCTACAATGACCGTTAATAGTATGATCTGAATCTCTAATATTATAACCTCTATTCCCATAACTTTTTAAGTATTGATTCCCGACTAGAATGGGTGGCACAGACTATGACAACCATACCACCCCTCTAGAACAACTAAACAAACTAGACGAACTAGTCTTTTTTAAAGTAATCCTCAGGATATCCGTAGAGTTTAAACTTATCTTGGCCAGCCTGTTTGATTGCTGCCAATTGAGCCTGTGGATATGTTTCAGCCACTATGTCTACCTTCTTCCCTATATTAGGATCCTTAATACTTTGTAAATAAATTGTCCAACTCATTTTTTCTTTTTTACTCATGTTAATAAATATGTTGCTAATCTTATTTTTTACCTTTTTTAGCCTTAACAACTCTTACACATTGTTGAGCTACCATAAACTCCCAACCTTTGAATTTCATTTCAGCGATTCTAATTGCTTTGATTAAACTTCTGAAATTCAATTCAACGTTTTCATATTCACCGGCAACTTCAGCTAATACAGCTAATGCCTTTTTCTTAGTTCTAAGGTTAACCTTTGGTTCAACCTCTTTTAATTTTTGTTCCATCCTAACCAACATTTGTTGTGGAGTTAAACTGATATCAGCTACGAAGCTTCTGCTTTGTACAGCTGGATCTAAATCTTCCTGAGCAATGTTACTGATGAAGATAATTTGTCCTTTGAATTCAAAGCTAGTTGGAAGTGGAGTACCATCCTCATCCTTAAGAGGACGTTGGCTAATGTAACTGATAATCCTTTCATCGTAACTATCTAATGCTGCCTTTAATAGATTAACTGCATCGTTATCTTTGAATACACTGTCACAGTCATCGAAGATGATTGTTTTATCACTGTTCATAAATAAGGTATAGTATAGACCAGCTGCAGTACATCTACCTTTTACGATCATATAATCCCTACCATGAACTCGATTAGCTTTATCCATCTGCTGTTTTACAACGTGAGTCTTTCCTAACCCTGGCATACCTGTTATAAGTAAACTTGGTTGAATACCTTTGATTACCATATCTGTGTATCTTTCAAGATTGGTAAACATTGTTTTTGGATCTTGAGTAGCTTGAGCTGTTTGGAAGTTAATTAAGTTTGTCATAGTTGTTTATTTTTGTTATTGTTATTTCCTATTAGTATACTACTAATATACGAATTATTTTTGATATATGAAAGGATTTAGGCATTTATTTTCACCAAAGTTATTAACAGTTTATTAACAGCTTCTGTACATTGCCGGATGAGCATATGGGTTGTTTTCCAAGAAAGCCCTACGATCTTTACCAGTAGCTAATATCCAATCCTTACGTTGAGTAATACCTTCAGCAAATACTCTTCCAGAAAAGTAGCCATTAAGCTCTTCTATCTTTTCAGTAGTCTTCTCCATATAGGGATCTGAAGGATTGTGACTCTTAAAGGTTTCGTTCCAAGTACATTTAATATGCAAGGTCCTTTTACCAACAAAGTTCTCCATTAAGTAAGCACCAACGGTAACCTCATCTATTAGACCATTACGAATTAATGCTTTCTTTACTATATCTACCTGGTTAAATTTTTCTTTCCTAGTTGCCATAATTGTTTTGTTTAATTGTTATTTCCTATTAGTATACTACTAATATACAACAAATTTCCGACAAATAAAAACTTTTAGGGGTTTATTTTTAATTTATTTTCACTTTTTTTGCCCACCCTAGTCTAGAGTCAGGGAAGCTTTTTAAGCATGGGTGGTGCTCAGCTGAAGTGTGTGATTCACGGGTTCAAATTTAAGGGGGCTTAGATGTACAGTATCAACTGGCTTTTTTTTAAAAGCAGGTCGGAGTCTACTTG
>Ga0181420_1000832_pt1 | contig 11964 bp, 10 predicted proteins | sample 43SPOviralmetaG_FD_130145 | JGI IMG/M metagenome (GOLD analysis project Ga0181420, IMG submission 130145) | Marine viral communities from the oligotrophic San Pedro Time Series (SPOT) site, San Pedro Channel, CA, USA - 43 SPOT_SRF_2013-05-22 | ecosystem: Environmental > Aquatic > Marine > Strait... | reverse complement strand
TAATTCAACAAGGTAAAGTAATTGAAAAACTATTGGAGAGTGTTATCGCAGACCCAAAAGTTAAATTAGATGACTTACTAATCGGTGATAAAAACGCACTTATGTTAGGAACTCGTATTTTAGGATACGGAAAAGACTATCCTTGCACTATCGTTGACCCCGACACAGGTGAAAAAGTTGAAATTGTTGTTGATTTAACAAAATTAAAACACAAAAAAATAGATGAAAAATCTCACGAAAATGGTAATTTATTTTCATTTGAATTACCTAATTCAAAAAAAGTCGTAGAGTTCAAACTATTAACTCAAGCAGATGAAAACAAAGTGTCTGAATTATTAAAAGATTACGAGAAACTTACAAAACTTACAGGTATTGATAAAAGTGTAACTACTCGTTTAAAATATATAATTCAATCAATAGACGGAGATACAAATCAAAAAAATATTGATGACTTTGTTGAGAATCAGTTTTTAGCATTAGACGCGAGAGCATTTAGAGTTTATAGAGAGTCGATAGAACCAGACATCATTATGAAGTTTGACTACACAAGTCAATCTGGTGGAAGTCATAAAATTGATATTCCATTAGGGATAGAATTTTTTTGGCCAGCCGCCATCGAATAGGGCGGCCATACACGAAGAACTCTTCAACATCGCATATTATGGAAATGGGTTCAACCACAACGAACTCTATAATATGCCAATTCCATTGAGAAGATTTTATGCTCAAAAATTAATTGATGCAAAAAATAAAGAATCAAAACAAATTGATGAAATCCAAAACAAAGGAAAGACTGAAATATCTCGTCCTACATTCCAAAAATCTTAAAACTTGATATTTATTGATAGGAAAACACTATGAACAGAAAATTTGTAAAAGAAAATAAACAAGCTTTGAGAGAATTCTTTAAGAATGCTATTATCAACTTGATAACAAAAGGTGGTAATAAAGATATAGACAGAGCTATTAATAAAAACCCGCGTTTAAAACAGCACAGAAAAGATTTAAATAATTATAGAAAAGATTTAGAAAAAGTGGCACCTAAGTTAAAGAAAAGCCATCCTGAATTATACAATTTACTAAATCAAATTTAAACAAAAAAAGGTTATGAATTAAATCAATATGGCCGAAACAACAAAAGAACAAGCAAAAAATTCCGAAGTCAGAAGTAAAAATACTGATAAAGTATTAGTGTCTGAAAAAGGAATTACAAAAGAAAAAGAAAAACAGTCCAAGTTTAATGACCAGGAAGTTGCTGCTGGTATTGATTTCGCTGATATTTTAGAAAAAGAATTAAAGCTTCAAAAGGATATAGGAACAGAAAGAAAGAGCATTTCAGCTGAAATGGAAGAAGAAGCGAAAAGGGAATATCGTGCACGATATGATATTAATATACTCAGAGGTCAGGATTTAGAAGTTCGTGAGGGAATTCTTGAAGGTATTAGAATAGAAAGGGAAGGAAACGAATTAGCTCTTGACCAGGCTGATAAAGGCCTTACAGTTCAAGAGAAAAAAATTGAATTAATGAAAGAGATGGAATTTTCTATTTCTAAACAAGGAGACTTAGCTAAAAGTGTTGGTGATAAAATTGAAGGATTTTTTGAAGCTATTGGTGGTAGTTCTTTAACCAAAGCATTAGATATAGAAAACTTTGGTAATAAAATGTCAAAAGACGTTATGGAAAATATGGTTCAATTTGATGAAGTATCCGAAGAGGCAACTTTTAATCTTGGAAGAGGATTTTCAGCCGCCACTAAACAAGTCGGTGCTTTAGCTAAAAGATTATACAAGTTAGTTTTGGCAAATCCAATAACCGCATTGGCAGCAGCTGCAGTTGGTTTATTTTTGATGTTCAGAAAAATAGGTAGAGCTCAAAGAGATTTAGCAAATAATTTATCATTGGCAAAAGACCAACTTGACGGACAATTAGTAAATTTAAAATTACAAGAAGCCAAATTCAAAGTATTGAATCTTGACGCAAGTCAATTAAAAACAACACTCACAACCTTATCTGAAGAATTTAGAGACTTATCATTAGTAACTGCAGAGAACGCAGCGAACATTGAAAAATTTGCACAAAACGCTGGTATCGGTGGTAGTGAAGTTGCAAAACTAAATAAAAAATTAATGGTAATGGAAGGATTATCATTTGACGCAGCGTTGAGTATGCAAAGACAAGCTGCAGCAATGGCGAAAGCTGAGGGATTAGCTGTTGGTAGAGTATTAGGTGATATGGCAACAGCGGCTGAAGAGTTTGCAAGATTCTCACGAGACGGAGCAGACGGATTAGCCGAAGCCGCAGTCGCAGCAGCAAAACTTGGACTAAATTTAGAAGGAGTGTTAAAAGTTGCCGATGGATTATTAGATTTTGAACAAAGTATCACGAAAGAATTTGAAGCACAAGTCTTAACAGGACAATCATTGAATTTAGAAAAAGCCAGACAATTTGCACTCGCAGGAGATAATGAGGGATTATTACAAGAAATCAGAGCTGTTGCACAGGGTGTTAATGTAGAGTCTATGAATGTAGTTCAAAAAGACGCAATTGCAGGTGCAATCGGAATATCAGTAGCAGACTTAATGAGAGTAAGTCGTGGAGAATCATTAGACAAACAACAAACACAGATTGATGAACAAAAGAAAACTAATGAAATATTAATTAATGGTTTCACAGAAAATACAGATGAATTAAAGAAAATAGAAGAAAATCAACAACAGGCTGGTTCGGGTGCTAACAACTTAACTGGTGTTCAATTTGAGGTATCATCATAATGGCATTAATAGAATTAAAATCAAACCTAAGTAAAAAAGTAGGAGAAACCAACACTACTGAAAACGGAACATTTAGTGTTAATCAAGGAGATAATACGGAAAGAGGCACACAATTTACTAATTTACAAGTCTCACAACAATATGATAAACTTAGTCCAGATGAAGGCCAACTAATCAAAAGAAAGATTGGTAAAAATTATAGAGGAACTAATACTGATGGTGGTTTAACTCGTGGTGGTAAAATACTAAACATTGATAGACAAGTAGAAGATACAAAAAGAATTACAAAGTATCTCGCCACACCAAAAGGTGTATTGTTTAAAATCAAACAAAGCATATTACAAAAGAAAAACGCTATAGAAGAAACAAGAAATTATGACAGAACATCAGTAATTAGAAATATAGATTCCGTATCCGAAATATTAGACGGAGACAGAAGTCAAGCTGGAAGTCCACGACATAGAGGTGGTGCAAAGTATGAGGATAGATTTGCAAATCATAATGCAGTAGCATACTTATCTGATAAAACAAATTACAAAAGAAAGGGTGTTAAAACATTACAAGTTAAGTATGGTGGGACATTCGGAGATTTATCAAAATTTGAAGGGCAAGTTGGTAATGAACCATTACCAAAAGACTTTATTAAATTCAGAATTAGAGATGCAGTCAATGGTAAATGGATTATATTTCCAGCATTGATTACAGGTATCACGGATAACTCATCAGCTCAATATAGTCCTACAAATTATATCGGTAGACCAGATGCAGTTTATGTTTATCAAAATAGAACTCGTAGCATTTCATTTAATTTAAAAGTTCTTGCTACAAGTTCAACAGAACTTCCAATTATATGGAAAAAGATAGATGCGTTAAAGGGACTAACACAACCTTCATTTAAACCATTTTTCTTTTCAACCGCTGCAGGAAAAAATCAACAAGAGACAAAAACCACTGCAGAAGAATTTACAAGACCAACAGCACCTTACATTTACTTAACAATAGGTGATATGTTCGTCAATACACCAGGTTTCTTTGAGTCAGTCAATGTAACGATACCTGAAGCGACATCTTGGGAAATAGTTGATGGAAGTCAATTACCACATATGTGTGATATAGCTTGCACATTTACTTATATTGGTAAAGTTTTACCAACAACATTAAGTCCAAATTATGACGGACAAATAATTCATAAAGAGATACCACCAAGACCAGAGCCACCAAGAATTCCAATACAATCAGAAGATGATGATTTGGCAGACGACCTAACAATTGATGAAGTATAATGAGATACGATAACCAAAAAATATTCATAGACGAAAACAGAACAAGATATTTAAATAGAATTGAATATCCAGTTATACCCGTGCGTGATACTGATTTATTTATTCAAGGACAATATGGAAAGCGACTTGATAACTTAGCATTTGAATATTTTGGTAATGTTGAGTTGTGGTGGATAATCGCAAGAGCAAATCCAGAGTGTCAAACTAATGGTTCTATGTATATGAATCCAAATAAGGAGTATCGAATCCCACAAAACATCAGTAGTATTTTAGCAGAATTTGAAGAGTTAAATAAGTAATGAGCACTTTTCAAGCCAGTCATATCGAAACAAATGTCCAAAAGGCTATTGTTAAAAAAATTCAAGCTTTAAATAGATTAAGTTTGTCTGATGATAAAGAAACAGACTTTTTTTCAACAGCCAAAACATTAGAACCAACCGATAATCAAAATCCATTAGAATATCACTTAGTAAGAAATACATTATGTAGATTAAGTGTTGATATACCGGTTGAAGGTGAAGAAAAAAACAAAGTTTTATTTTTTTCAAGTTATATCAATCCAGGTTCAGAACGATACGGAAAAAAAACTCAAGCCAACAGAAACGTAACTTTCAATAAAAGTCCTTTCACCAATGACAAAAACTTTATATGGAGAGGAGAATCAGGTATAACGGGTGTTCAAGTTACTCAAAAGTCTTTTTTCGTAAAACAACTGACGGTAAATTGGACTTGTCCAGACCCGAACGATTTTGAAAAAATAATTAAACCTGCATTTTTAAAACACGGAAGATTTATGGTATTGGAATTTGGTTGGGGTATTAGTGGAAAAGGAGAGTCATTTCCAGAAATAACAACTAATAATATGTCAGATTATATGACAGAACTAAGAAAAAGAAATGCAAAGTCAGTTGAATCTTATCAAGCGGAGTGTGGTATTGTTACGAGTTATGGGTATGATGTTAATGAACAAGGTGGATATTCAGGAACAATCACCATTACTTCAAGAGGTGATAATGTTTTAGGAACAACAATACAAAATACCGATACAGATGAAACCGTAACAAGATTTACACCAATTAAAAATGTTGATGCGAAAGAAAGAGCAGAAAACATTACCACTACATTTAAACAAGTGATAGAAAGTTTAACTGGGTATGTTCAAAAATATGTTTTTGATGGTGTTGGATTGGGTGGGAGGTTTAAAAAAGGAGCTATGACTATTGACTCTCGCGGCCGTGGAACAGGAGAACTACAAACATCCGGAGCATTCGTATCTTGGGGTTGGTTTGAAGACCACATATTGAATAGTTTTTTCAAAATAGATGTAGTTCCTACAAAAGGAGAACCAATACCATTTCAAGAATTTCGTAGTGTTCATACAACACCATATGAACCAGACATATCACCAACTAATATACCAGGACTATCATCAGAATTAAACCAAGATTTAATTAATTCAAGAGCTCTTTTCACAGGATTTAGTGCTGAACTCGATACGAGTGTATTTCCTGATGGTAGAAGATTTAATAAATTAATTTCAAATTACTGCAATAATGTTAAAGGACTTTATAGTTTAGGATTAGATACAATAATCTTACCAGGACAACATTTAGATGTTAGAGATGAAGTATTTGAACAATTTAAAGAGGGTGTTGAAAATTCTGATAAAAACGATACCAATTATAAGCAAATGAACGATGCTGTCATTAATAAAAGTTATGGTTCAGGCCCTTCAGGTGCACTCAATACGCTTACAAGTAATATAGTAAATTACATTTTTCAAAGTGATGACCAAAAAGCCGCAGACGATACTAATACAGAACAATTAAAAAATGTAAAAGGACAATTAGATAATGATGATAAAGTTATGAAGTCATTTGAATTGATTGATGAATTCTTTAAACCATTTGGTAAACCAGAACAACTTCAAGGAAACATTAGAAATTTTGTTTTCAATACTGAATATTTAAAAAGTCATTTTGAAGGAATCAATTCAGTTGAAGAAGGTATATCAAGTTTATGGTCAGATGTATCAGCTAAATATGGTGGATTTTTTAAATTTGGTTATCATCAAGATGAAAACAACAATGGTAGAATTGCAGTAGTGGATTTTAATTATCAAAATGATTTAGAAAAAAGAGCAGAATTAATATCCGAAAGAGAAACATTAGACTTTAAAAAATATATTGAGGGTCGTGCTTCCATAAACGGTGAAAAAATGTGGAGATTTGGGTTGTTTTCAAAAGATAGTATCATAAAAGACTTTTCTTTATCATTACAATTAACAAAAGAGGCAGCTACACTCGCAATGTATGGAACGGGTGTAAACGGAAGATTTATTAATCAAAGTTCTTTACCAGATTTAGGAATTGAAAGATTTGCAGCGTTAAGTAATTCAGAACTATATAAAAAAATACACCCGTCTGGTTCTACTACATTGGCTCAAGAAAAAGGAAAAGGTAATCAAGTAGTCATTAATGACTTTTCTTCACCGGTTGATGGCAATAAAGATACTATGGGATTATCTATTGAAACATATGATAAAAATTCAACTCTTATTGAAGATTTCGTAGATTCAGATGTAGATTTTATGGAAATTGAGGCCGTTAAAACAAGTGTTAATAAAATTCAAGACCGAAATAAAGCAAAGGGAGTATATGGTGACCTTAATTTTAACATAGCGTATGATGATATGGGTTCTATGGGTGAGGATACGAAAAGAAAAATGTTATCAACGATTAATTATTCTGATGTTGAGGGGATACCTTCTAATTTTCAATTAAATAAAACAATCATACCGATTGAATTGGAAATGACAATAGACGGAGTAGGTGGATTAAGGCCTGGTAATTTATTTAGAGTGGACTATTTACCAAAGATTTATCGTGATTATACTTATTTCCAAATATTCACTATTGGACACACAATCAATACATCAGGTTGGACAACTTCCATTGGTGCAAAAATGAAATTAGACTTTCCAAAAATGATTAAGGACGGACTTATAGGGTTGGATAGTGAAACACCATTAACAAAACCAGAAAGACCATCAGTTCCACTACCATCTTCAGAAGGTGATGAGATATTAGATGACTTTGTAATTGAGGAAACAACATTAGATGAATTTGAAATTTGGACACCACCACCACCACCACCAAGACCAACAATTCCAACAATTCAAGACGAATATTTTGAAGAACTTGAAGGTGATTTTGTAATTGAGGAAACAACATTAGATGACTTTGAACCTTGGGAACCACCACCACCGCCACCTGAAACTAAAATACGAGATAGTGTTGAGGTTAAAAGAGTAAATGAACAAACAAAAATTCAAATAAATGATGCTTCAGAAAATATAGGAGATAGGTATGACCTTTCAAATTTCAAACTTATAACAAGAGAAGTTCCGGGCCCGGTGGGAGCAGATGGGGTAGAAACAATCATAACCATATATGGAATTCAAGAACCTAATCAATATGAAGGAACAAAACAGATTAGTAAAGAAGAGTTTAATGCACTTCAAATAGCTGGAGAAAATTTCAAACCTTCATCTTCTATCCCAACTAATATTCAAGAAGTGAGGGCGAAGTATGGTTCTTTAATTAACTTGAATAAGACAAATAATGAATTTTTTATCGGAACTAAAAAAGTTAGTAAAGAAGAGTTTGACGCTGTTAATCGTATACAATCAGAATCTTTAAATCAAAGTTTTGACGATATTTTTGGATAAAAAAATTACATTTTGATTAATTAAATTAATACTTATAATAAATGGTTATAGTAAATACAGATATTCTATTCAACCAACTTAAACAACATATACAAACAAAACCATTTGTATTATTACAAATGTATTCAGATGTTCAGAAGCATCCACAAGAAAATCGTATAAGTTGTTATTGGGTTGACTTTCAATTTGAACAATACATTGTGCCGGTTCATCACACGGAACAATATCGTGATAACCTGCCAATGATAGAAACAGACCAAATGATTTATGTTCAAGACTTAAAACAATATCATCACAACACATTAGTATTTGGTAAAAACATTAAAGACTTAAATTGGTCTTGGTATCAACAAACAAATCAACCTTATGATTTTGACGAACACCTAACCAATGCACATTATCATTATTATAGATTATATTATGATAAACAAAACATTAATGATGTTGTTCCTTTGGTTAAACACGCAGAATACTTTCAACCAATATCACGAGAACTATACAAATCCTATGAACAACACGACCAAACCATATTAGAAACACTATACGAAATAGAACGCAACGGATTAAAGACTTATGAAAAAATCATATACTCGGAATACAATCCATATACATCAACAGGTCGTCCAAGTAATCGTTTCGGTGGTATGAACTTTGCAGCTCTGAATAAATCAGACGGAAGTAGAAAGCAATTCATCAGTAGGTTTAACAACGGAGTATTAGTCGAAATGGACTTTGACGCATACCACTTACGACTAATCGGAGAAATAGTTGGTTATGAGTTCCCACAAACATCAGTCCACGAACATATGGCAGAACTATATGGATTACCTTATGATGAAGCAAAAGCCCTATCATTTAAGTATTTGTATGGTGGGATTACAGATGAGGTATCGGACAACCCATTTTTCTCAAAAGTAAACGATTATATTAAATTACTTTGGCAAGACTATAAAACTAACAATTTTGTCAAATCTTATATTTATAATAGAAGAATATATAAAAAAAATCTACAAGATATGAATCCAAATAAATTGTTCAATTATATGATACAATTGATGGAAACAGAAAACAATATCAAGATTTTAAATATACTGCAACCTAAGTTACAAGAATATAATAGTGAGTTAGTGTTGTATAATTACGACGCATTTTTATTTGACTTTGATACCAAAGACGGATTAGAGTTTTTAAGTATGGTAAAACAGACAATTGAAAGTGGTGGAACATATCCAGTTAAGATTAGCAAAGGGGTAAACTATCACGAAATGCAAGACATAACGGAGAAATTCAATGATTAAATTAAAGGGTTTATTAAAAGAGTGGAACGATACTTCTTATAAATCATTACCAAAACGCTGGTCCAAAAACATAAATGATACACGAGACGGACTTACTGAAATGGAAAGAAACGAGGGTATACCACACCCAACAAATCAAAAAACAGATTTCTCAAAACCAACCGTAGTTCATCTTTCCAAGAAAGAAATGGAAATACTATACACGCAAGGTCAAATCGAAACAGACGGATTAACAATAATTTATGAACAATAATTGGAACAAAATACTCAACGAGTTAAGTTATAGAGTTTCATCTGGCATTCCAGATTTATCTAATGACCAACACTTAATGAAATTATGGGACATTTTAAAAGAAGAGAAATGGTCCATTGAAGCGCGTGTTGAATTATTCGAAAATCTAACTGAGGCTAGATTAGTTAGAAATCCAAATCCAAGCCCAAACAAGAAAAAAGATATGGTGACGGTACCTTATGCCAGAACATTTTACGATAAACAAGGTGTAGACACAGACAAACTTTCAGATGACGAAATAGAAAGTATGGCAGCATCAGATGATAAAATTTGGAAAATAGAACCGGAAGAAGCACCTGAAAGAAACAAAGACTTAGACCAAGAAGCTGAAGCAACTAACGAATTCAATGAAGGAAAACTATCAGAGGACGGAGTATCTGATGAAGACTTTGAAAACAATGAACGAGTGAAACCACTTCCAAATCAAATATCATTAGAGGAAATAGAAGAGGCATTTCCAAAACCATTACCATTTCCAAGAAAGTATTTAAAAGTTTTACAAAGATTGTTAAACACAAATAAAAAAGGTGGTGTTACTATTTCAGACTTTACTGATGCCGCAGGTGGTGGAACTCTTGAATCAACAGGTGGAGAAATTTTAACTATGATGTTAACATCTATTGAAGATGATAATATTGCAACACAACTATCAGAAAGATTAATTGAACACGTTAAAGGTAATGGTAATAAAAACTCAATCATTAGCACAACTTGGATAAAGTCAGCGGTAAAATGTAGAAAGGCGATTAGAGATAGATATGATAGAACTTTCGGTAAAGGAAATTGGAAACTTAAAAATCAAGCTTGGGATATTGAAGAAGAAGTTGAAGCATTGGGTATGTCAGATTACAAAAAGAATAAAGGATTTAGCACTGATGTTTACTTTACACTTGAAGTTGACGGAGTAACAATTCTTGATGAAGTTTCATTAAAACAAAGTAGATTAGCAAATTTATTAAACGCCACAACAGGTAGAGTTCAAGATATTTTGATGAGAGGTAATGGAACAGATGAACAAATTAAAAGATATGACGAATTACATCAAGAGAAAATCGCACTAGAAGAGTCCATAGAAGGAGAAAATAAAGAAAGTTTATCTGAAGAAGCCATAGAAGATATCGAAGCGAGACTTGATTCAATTGATGGTCAGTTGTATGAATTAGAATCTGACATAATTCCTGACGGAATACCAGAAGACCTTGACTATAAGAAAGCACAAGAGAGACAGGATAAGGGACACCGAGATAGTATCGAAAATAATGAAGAAGAATTACTTGATACGATTAATAATTTTGAAAATATGTCTGAAGAAGAACAAGAAAAGGTTCTTGACAGAATTGGTAGTCAAGACGCCGGAGGTGGTAATAGAGGACTAAACCAAAAAACTGCTAATATGAAGTCATTTAAGAAAAAACAACGAGAGGAAATGGCAAAGATAAAAAAACATCTTGATAGTGGTAAAAGTTTAAGTGATTATTTTAAGAAAATGTCAAAAGACAAACGAAAAGCATTGGCTGGTATATATTTGATGACAGAAGAGGGTAGTGAGTCAAGAAAAGATTGGGAGAAAATAAAAGATACTTCAAGACAACACTCAAAAGATGTTGCAAAATATTTATTTGAAAACGAAGAAGCAAAACAAGGATTATTAAAGTCAATCAGAGAGGACTTTCCATTACAAGCACTATTGACTGGTGAAGAAAGTATGGCTCTTGGTGATTTAAGTGCAGACAAAGAAACATTAAAAGCAATATTCGGAACAGATGATTTTAGTGAAATTCAACAAAATCTAACTATCGTTGGAGATTCTATTGTTTACAAAGTAAAAGGAACAGGTAAAGAAATTCCTATATCCAGAATCGTATCAAGACCAGACGGAATCGGATACGGAACAAATTGGAAGTTAGAAATGAAACTTCACAAAGATTTCGCAGATAAATTAGAAGAACAAAATCAAAAAGGTAAATAATGAGAACTCAATTACTATGCACCTTTACTTCTAAATCAAAACTAAATGAAATCGTTGACATTATAGTTTCGTGTAATGATATTTTGTATGATAAAATTTATGTCTTTGAAAACAAAGATGATTCAAGTCAATTGATTTGCACTTACAATGTTGAGTTCATTGATAACTTTGAAGAAAATATCATTGATACAATCTCTTTACACAGAAAAAAACAATCCAACACACTCTATACAATCAATGCACTAAACGAAGTCATTAGAGAAAAGAACGGCGGTGTATTGGACAAATCATATATGGTTGATTGGTTAGAATTTGAAAACACATTGTTGTTAACCAATGAAACCGGCCTATCAAAAATACCTACCAAGATACATCAAATCATAGATGTTACGACTTGGGCAGAAAAAAAATAAAAAAAAATATAAAAAAAGCTTGACTTTTACAAATAGTATACATATATTAAGGTGTAAGTTATTTGACAATTAGGTAGTAAATTCATCACGGAAATCTTATCGTGTCCAGGAAGGGCGATGTTAACGGCGGTAAGACAGGTGGTTAGGTAAACAAACAAACAGAATCACTTTGGAAACATTGTGTGGTTTGTTCAGATATGCCAGTTG
>Ga0181420_1000831_pt1 | contig 11965 bp, 8 predicted proteins | sample 43SPOviralmetaG_FD_130145 | JGI IMG/M metagenome (GOLD analysis project Ga0181420, IMG submission 130145) | Marine viral communities from the oligotrophic San Pedro Time Series (SPOT) site, San Pedro Channel, CA, USA - 43 SPOT_SRF_2013-05-22 | ecosystem: Environmental > Aquatic > Marine > Strait... | reverse complement strand
AAGATTTGCCAAGTGGTTAGGTTTTAAAAAAGAAGGATTAATGGAAAGTTATGGTCCCGATGGATCTGACTTTGTAAGATTTGCGAGGGTAATGAAATAATGAGTTTTTTTGGAGATATATTTAGTGGTAAAGCTGCTCAAGCAGCAGCAAACTATAACGCTAAAATTATGGAGCGTAATGCTCTTATGAAAGAGCAAGAAGCTAAACAGATTATGTCTGTTCATAATAATTATTCTTTACCAAAATTTGACAGAACAGTTGAACAGATCCAGGGACAAACAACTGTAGCTTATTTATCTAGTGGAGTTACATACTCTGGAACTGTTGTTGATGCTTTGTATACTCAAGAATTAGAACTTCAAACTGACAGAGATATAATGCAGTACAATGCAGAAAACGCTAGAGATCAAAAATATAATGAGGCAATTCAATTAAGAGCTGATGCAGATATGTCTAGGTGGCGTGGTAAAGTTGCTAAGAAAGCTAGTTACTATGCAGCGGGTCAAAGTTTATTAACAACAGCAACATCATTAAAAACAGCGGGGTATATTTAATCAATGGCAATAAAATTATATAGTTCACAATTAACACCTACAACTAAAACATCTAATGTAATGGATACCAGACAAATAAGTTTAGATGAGGCTGCATCCATTGGTAAAGCCTGGAAAGGCATGGTTAAATCTGGAGAAAATCTTTACATAAAACATCAACAAATTACATCTGAAAATGATTTATTAGAAAAGAAAAAAACCATAATGAACGGCTCAGATACTGAAAAAGGTTTATCAGCTCATAAGTTAATTGCAGCTAATATGGCAAATCCAGATGATGGTATTAAATATTTTAATAATGAAGTTAATAAAGTTAAAGATACTACACATGAATTTAAAGGAATATTTGCTAAGAAATATTTTAACAGTTGGATTAAAAAACAAGAGCTTGAAGATACCAACGAAATTAGAATATCAACTACTCAAAATTTAATTGAAGATAATAGAAATAAAAAATTAGATTATATTGAAACATTAAAGAAAAAAATAATTTTTTCTCAAGATGTAAATACAAGAACATCTGCAGAGTTTGAACTAAAAGAATTATTAGATAGTAAAGGTTTTACAGATTTATTTGGAGAAAAAGTTGAAGAAATAAAAAGAAAAACTGCAGCTGATATTGCTTTTTATGGTTATAAAAATGTTCCAATAGATCAAAGAGAGGGAGCTTTAGCAGTTGCATTAAAAGACGACAGAATAGATAGAAAAGCTTATGATGATTTAAAAAAACATTTTGAAACATCTAGCTCAACATCTACAAAATTAATTAATTCTGAATTAACTAAAATGGACACAATGACAGATGATGGAGTAATACCAGATATATCTGTTATTGAAAATTATGAGGCTACTGGAGTTGCTTTAAATAAACCAGAATTAGTTTTAAAAGCTCAAAAACTAAAAGCTAAAATTGCTTTGGTTCAATCTTTAAATGTAATGACACCTTTGCAAATTGAAAGTTTTATCACAGAAACAAGAGCATCAATTGCTAAAGATACAGATGGAACTTCAACTGTATTATACGATCAATTAAAAACTGCAGAAAATTATCATGCGAGTTTAGTATCTGATTTAGATAAAGATCCAATTATGGCTGTTTCTAAAAGAGGAACTTTTGAGATAGAAACAATAGATTTTAACGAATTTGCATCTGATCCTAAAGGAAACTTTGAGGCTTTTGTTGCATCTATGACAAAAAGAAAATCTCAAGCAGAGGCTATTGGAACAATTTATGGTGTTGAAAGTAAATTTTTATCTGAAACAGAGGCTACACAAATTACTTCTGTTTTAAAAAAAATGGATAACCCAGAGCAAATTAAATATTTATCTCAAATATTAGTAGAGGGTTTTGGAGACAAAGCTCCAGATGTATTTAAGCAGCTAAACGAAAAAGATCAATTCTTAGCTCATATAGGAGGATTAAGTATTGTATCTGAGGGGAGACCAAACAAGGCTATTGATTTGGCTATTGAGGGTTATCTTTTAAATAAAAAAGAAAACATAGATATTAAAGTTAAAGATACAGATAGGCTAGCATATAAATCTGAATACAAAAATGTTTTTCCAGAAAATATAAATACTTTAAACAATGTTATTGAAACTGCAGACAACATTTATGCAGCAATGTATTTTGGTACATCCAAATATAAATCGAGAACTTTTGATAAAGCTCTTTATAAAAAGGCTGTTGAAATGTCTCTAGGTAAAAACGGAGATTATGGAGGTGTTGCTGAATATAATGGTAAAACTGTTCATGTTCCTATGTGGTTAAAAAATGACGACTTTGACGATTTTGTATCTTGGGTAAAAGAAAATCCAGCTGTACTTGCAGATGCAAGCGGATCAATGATTGATGGTAAATGGCATCCAGGAGATGCTGTTGGTAGAAAAACAGACGGATCCACAAGACCCATACAAATTTTTGAGGGTGGAGATCCATATTTAATTAGTGTTGGTTATGGAAAATATAAGGTTGCTATAGGAAATCATCCAACAGATAAAAATGCAGATCCTAAATATGTTCAAGATGGGAACTTTTCTCAAGAGGGTAATAACTTTTTCGTAATAGATTTTAATAAAATTAGATCTAACTGGGAAAGTATGAAAAAATAATGTCTTTTGTTTTTGATGAAAAAACTGCGACTAATTCTTTAGGCGAAACTTCCTGGGCGACTGGCAACAGAACTGAATATTTAGAAAACTGGAGAGCAGCCTTAGATGCTAATTATGCTACAGATAGATTTGATAGTGAGCATAATGCAATCAATAAAGAATATAGTTTATTAGTAGATCATTTACATAAAAAAGGTTTTAGTAATTTTGACAATCCAGTTTCTGAAATTGATATACCTCTTGGACCAGAAGATCCTAGAGCTATTGCAATTAGAGATAGTGAAGAAATATTAAAGCCTACAAAGGCAGAAAGTAAAATAGCTTTCTGGGAAAAATTAGAAGAATTAAAAAGAAATAATCCAGATATTGCTGCAGAACTAGCAACACTAGGTTATGATAATGAAGAAAATTTTAAAAATACAATAGGAATAAAAGCAAAAGAGCTTTGGGAAAAACATCACGACATCTCTAGTAGATCTACGGGATGGGGAACTTTTGGAAGTTTTGTGGGTGCATTCACTGCTCTTGGTACAGATCCTCTGGTTCTTGCAACTCTACCCATTGGAGGATTATATAAAGTTGGTGGTACTGTTTTAACACAAGCATTAAAGGTGGCTGCTGTAGAGGGTATCATCGGAACTGTTGTAGAAATACCAATACAAATAAAAGCTCAAGGCTACAGAGAAGAAATTGGATTACCAACTTCTGTAGAGATTTTTGGAAAAACAATACCTTTGGGAGTTTTAAATACTTTAACTGTTGGAGCTGGTTCTTTTGTATTAGGAGGATTATTAACTGGAGTAATTAAAGGAACTCCAGGAGCTGTAGGTAGTTTAAGAAAAGCATTAAATAAATCAAGCGATGCTGAAATAGAAAAAATAACTAAAGCTCTAAAAATAGAAACACCAGAAACAAAATTACCAGATAATCCTTTTGAAGAAACTAAAGCAACAAGTAAAATTAATAACGAAAATCATAACGCAGCTCAACACCAACTTTTAAATGATGTTAAAGCAGAGATTAAACCTATTGAGGCTGAACTAACTCCAAAATCTTTAGATGAAGTTAAAGGCAATGTTAAAGTTTATAAACCAGAAGAGATAGAATTTGATCCAGTTAATTTTCAATATAAAACAGATGGGGATCAAAGAGGCGTATCTAAAAAATTAGCAAATGTTCAAGAATGGGACAATGTAGCAGCTGGTTCTGTTTTAGTTTATGAATTTAAAAATGGTACAAAAGCAATTGTAGATGGACACCAAAGATTAGGATTAGCAAAAAGATTATCAGCTGAGGGAAAAAAAATAGAATTATTAGCTCATACATTTAAAGAAGTAGATGGAGTTTTACCAGAGGAGGCTATGATTAAAGGCTTAATGGTAAATCTTATGAATAATACTGGAACAGCAATTGATGCTGCTAAAATTATGAGATCAAGGTTTGGAGCTGATTGGTCTAAATTTTCAAAATTTTTACCAGCTAGAAGTAATCTAGTTAAAAATACTCAAGGCTTAACTAAACTAAGTGATGATGCCTGGGGTATGGTTATTAATAATAAAAATTTAGAAAACCTGGGTGCAAGAGTTGGTTCCATTATAGAGGATAAATCTTTACACGCTAATATTATTAAAATTTTAAAAGATAAAAAATTTACAAGTTTAGCTGAATTAGAGCAAACTTTAAGATTAACAAATACTTTACCAAAAACTGTCACAAAACAAGATACATTATTTGGTACTGATTTCTTTGCAGAAACCTTATTAGTAGAAAGATCCCAGATGTTAAACTGGGCGAAAAAGAATATTAATAAGAGAAGTGCAGCTTTTAAGACTATTATTGAAAATGATACAACTTTACAAAGAGCGGGAAATAAATTAAACAAATTAAACAATGAGGAGCAAAGATTAATATATGAGCAAGTACAAGACAGATTTGAACAAGTCGCAACTCAAGCTGGATCCGAACTCTCAGCGAGACTTACCAGCGCAGCCAAACTCCTTAAAGACGGAAAACGAGCCGATGCTGAAAAACTCTTCCAACAAGCTATCGATGACGCAGCTGCAAAAGGCGATTTCAGAGGGAGCAATGTTAGCCAATCATTTGGAGCTAACAAAACTGAAATTGAGACACCAGAAATATCTAAAAAATTTGAAGAAGATCTAAATACTAATAAATTATTTGACGAACCTAAGAAAGGTTATACCTCAGAGGATGCGTCTATTACAGATGCAGTATTAGGCGATGGAATTTCTAAAGCTATAAATGATGAAGTTGGTAAAGGTGGCATTGTAAGTACATCTCCAGCCGTTAAATCATTATCAATATCCCAAGATTTAGTTGCGGGATCCCAACGAACAAAGGCTACTCCACCATCTACAGTTTTTGCAGATGCTACAGCGTCTCCTCCGTCATTTCGAGGATCTGATAATAAAGTTATAGGTTCAACTAGCGACATATCAAAAAGGGTTATATATCATAGCACAGATGACATCAATACATTAAAGCAATTAGCCAAGAAAAACTATGATGGTTATTTGGATTTTCTTAATAAATTTAAGAAAAAGCATAACGCCAATATAGATATAAGTATAAAAGATGACGCAAGTTTGGCAAAAAAGTTGCAAACTCGAAAAATTGAGGAAGTATCAGACTTATTAAGAGCTAGAATAGATGTTGATGAGATAAACCAAGCTAGAGCTGTAGCTCAAGATATTAAAGGAACAGTTAAAACTATAGAATTTGACGACTTTCTTAAAACAAATACTCCAAGATCAGATAGCGGTTATAGAGGTATCCATATGCAGCTTTTAACAAAAGATGGAATGACAGTAGAGCTGCAGATTAGATTAAAATCAACTTCTGAAATTTTAACTAGATCTCATAAATTATACAAAATGAAAGCTAGTGATTTTAAAACAGCAAAAGGGTTAGCTGCTTTTGAAAATGCTAAGGATATGATAAGAATGGAATTAGACGATGCCTGGTTTAGAGCTTTACAAAAACAAGGTTTAGCGTCTGATGAATTAATAGATCAACCTATCCATGTTGGAACTTATATAAATGAGGCTGGAGAAGAGATGGATATTATTAAACCCGTTAGGGAATTTTTAGAAGAAGATACTAAAGAACTTAACGCATTAACAGCATTAAAAGATTGTCCAGGTATTAAATGAGTTATTTAAAATGTATTAGCAACGCTCTACAAGCGGGTAAAATGACATCTGATATAGCAGATGCTCATAGAATAGAATTTGATAAGAATTTTAAAAAATATAAAAGCAAAGGCTACAACGATCACGAGGCAACTAGAGCTGCTGGAAAAGAAACATACGATTTTAAAGTTCAAGAAAGAGCAAGAAAAAAAGTAAATGCTTTACAACAAGCTAGAGTGAATGCTCAAAATAAATTTCAAACTTTAAATTATAAAGATGCCAAAGGTAATAAAAATATAATTGAGGGGGTTAGATCTATATTCGATCAAGATGCTGGCAATCAAATCTTATCCATAACTAACATGAAAAGAACTGAGCTTGGTTTAGTTCACGCTCCTATAGCAGAATTTTTAGAAAAATTTAGAACTGGTTATTTTGGCAGAAGAGATAAATTTCAAAAGATGACTACTCCTTTAATTGTTAAAGAAATATTAGAGCCTGGATCTACTGCAAATCCTTTGGCAAAACAATTTGCTAAAGCAATTAATGAGGCAAATGAAATTGGTCGAACTAGAACAAATCAATTTGGTGGCAATGTTGCAAAGATAAAAGGAAACTATTTACCACAACCTCACAACGCAACAAAAATTGGAAGAGTATCTCAAGAAGAATGGACTAACGATATTATGTCTTTTTTAAATCTTGAACAAATGATTAACAGTAAAACTGGCAGATCATTTACTAGAGAGGAATTGGTTTTAGAATTACCAAATACTTACGATGCAATAAGAACTGAGGGAGTGAGTAGATTACAGCCAGGAGCGAGAATGGGATCTACTATGACAGCTAATAAAAGATTAGATCATAGATTTTTAGTTTTTAAAGATGCAGAGAGCTATATGGCTTATCAAGCTAAATATGGAGATGAAGATGTTATATCAACTATCTATCAGCACTTAGAAAGTATTAGTAGAGATACAGCGATGATGAGAGCTTTGGGACCCAATCCTAACTCTGGCTGGAGATTTCTTCAAGACATTATAAGAATTGATACAAAAGATTTACCTATTAAAAAACAACAAGCAATTAGATCTAAAATAGAGGGATTAGAAAATTTATATTTAGCTCATTCTGGAAGATTAAATAGTGCTGTTGATAAATGGTGGGCGATGGGTTTAGCGGGTTTAAGACATTATTTAACTTCTGCTGTTATTGGTTCTGCAACACTACTTGCACAATCCGACTTTTTCTTTTCAAGAATGACAAGTAAATTTCTTGGATTACCAGCTCATAAAGCAAATAGAAAAACTTTAACTCTTCTTAAAGAGGGATTAAAAAAAGATAAAACCTGGTCTAAGATTGCAGTTAGATCTGGTTTAGTAGGAGAGCATTGGAGTACAATTGCCTCAGCTGCTAATAGATATTTTATTGATACTGATGCTCCAATACTTGCAAAAATGTTTTCTGATGCAACACTAAGAGCATCTGGATTATCTCATTTAACACAAGCTGGAAGATGGTCTTTTGGTATGGAATTTATGGGTTTTCTTGGAGATAATTTTAATAAAAATTGGAAACAATTAAATAAATCATTTGGCGATAATGTTTTAGAAAAAGTTGGAGGAAAATCATACGGAAAAACTTTTACTCAAACTTTAGAAACTTACGGAATAAGAGAGGGAGATTGGGAAATAATTAGAAAAACAAAATTATATGATGCTGCTATTGATGATGATACTTTAAAAGCTGGAGAGGCATTATTCTTTAAACCAGCAGATTTATTAAAAAGAAATGACATAACTCCAGAATATGCAAATCTACTACACGGAAGAATTATGGAAATGATTTTTACAGAAACCGATCATGCAATCCCAACAGCAGCTATGAGAGGAAGAGCTGCGGTAATGGGTAAAGATAAACCAGGTACATTTGGAGGAGAATTTAAAGCATCTGGATTAATGTTTAAAAACTTTGCAATTGCAATTGGATTTACTCATATTTTAAGAGGATTAAGGCAACACGGATTAAAAGGTAAAGCTGGTTATTTGGTTCCATTTTTAGTTGGTACAACTTTAATGAATATGTATTCACATGAAATGAGAGAAGTATTAAAGGGAAGAGATTTAGTTAATTTTAAAAATATGAATGCCGATCAAATTAAAGATTATATAGTAGCAAGAATGATAGGCGGTGGTGGTCTAGGTATCTTTGGAGATCTAGTTTATTCAGAGGCTGAGGGAGAAAATTTTGGAACAGATTTACCAAACGCATTATTAGGAGTACCAGTAGCCTTTGCAAGAGATACTTTTAGCTTATTTACAGAACCTTTAAAATATTTCCCTGGGGGAGATGATCCAGAGGTTGGAAAAGAGTTATCTAAATATATTAAGAAATATACTCCTGGCAGCTCATTATGGTATCTTAGAGCAGCTTGGGAGAGAATTATAGTGGATACCTTGCAATCTCTAATAGATCCAGGGTTTGACAAGAGAAACGCAAATACTGTTAAAAGATACCAAAAAAAAGAGGGAAGAGATTATTGGTGGTATCCTGGCGACATTAAGCCATCAGATACACCTCAAATTTCACAATAAAAAAAGGATAGACAGAATTGACAAATTAATTTAATACGAAAAATATAGTAGGGTTTTAATGCCTACAAATTTTCAAAAAATAAACTTATGACAGTTACAACTACAACAATAAAAAATTCCTATAGCGGAAATTCATCAACTACGGCTTTTGCCTATACCTTCCCTGTGAATGCAACGGATGAAATAACAGTTATTGAAAGATCCTCTACAGGAGTAGAAACAGTTAAATCAGAAGGCACGGGTTCTACTAATTATGGAATAGTTGATAATGGAGCTAGTGGTGGAACTGTTACAATGGTTACAGCTCCAGCTACAGGAACAACTTTAGTTCTTTTAAGAAACACAGCTTTAACTCAAGAAACGGATTATGTAGCAAACGATCCTTTTCCAGCTGAAACGCATGAAGACGCATTAGATAAAGCATTAATGCAAGCACAAGAGCTGCAAGAAGAGTTAGATAGATCAATTAAAGTTTCAAGAACAAATACTATTACTACCGCTGAAATTACAACATCTGCAACAGACAGAGCTAGTAAAACTTTAGGATTTGACAGCGATGGCAATTTAACAACGGTTGCAGATTTCCTTCCAGCGGGTGGAGATAATGCACAATTTACTTATTCAACAACCACAACTGACAGCGACCCTGGTTCGGGTTACATCCGTTTTAACAACGCAACTCTTTCATCTGCGACTATTGCTTATGTGGATGATGCTGAGGCAAACGGAACCGATGTAAGTGCATGGGTGCAGAGCTTTGATGATGTAACGGGTAATGCCACTAATAGAGGAAGAATTAGATTAACTAAATCCAACACATTAGATGTTTGGCATACTTGGAAAATATCAGGTGCTGTTACTGACGCTACTGGTTATACAAAATTAGCTTTAACTTATATTGATGGTGCTGGAGCTTTAACAGCAGATGATAAAGTATTTTTATCTTTTGTTCCTTCTGGAGAAGATGGAGCAATTCCTGGTTACTATTATAAATTTGATACTGGCACATCGGATGCAGACCCAGGAGCGGGGGAGCTATCCTTCAACAATGGGACTTACGCATCGGCTACAGTTATTTATATTGATGACGCTGATGCAAATGGAGTTACAACACAAGCAGATACTATTACTTGGGATGACAGTACATCAACTATTAAAGGTTATATTCACATTGTCGATATTAATGATAGTACGACTTATGCAAGATTTAAAGTAACTGGTTCTGCTACAGATGGTAGTGGTTATAATAAATTAACAGTTACACATTTAGCATCCAATAATACTTTTTCATCAGCTGACGAATTATCAGTTCACTTTACAAGAAACGGAGATAAAGGCGATACTGGGTCGACTGGGAGTACTGGAAGTACTGGGTCTACGGGGTCGACAGGCGCAAGTGGAACTAACTCTCAACTTTCAATGACTTGGGAAAGCACAACTTCTGATGCCGATCCAGGTGCTGGAAAAATAGCGTGGAACCACGCAACAATAGCGAGTGCAACAGTTTTATATGTCGATGATGCTGATGACGCATCTGCTGACATTTCTGGTTATGTTCAATCTTGGGATGACATAACTAATACTACAGCAAAAGGAATTGTAACCATAACTAAAGAAGGCACACCTTCAACTTATGCTATCTTTAAAGTTTCTGGTTCAGTTACAGATGCAAGTGGATATACAAAAGTTCCAGTTACTCATGTTGTCAGCTCAGGTTCATTTTCAGATGGCGATGGCGTAGGAGTACACTTTAGTTTTTCTGGAACAGACGGAGCAATGACCAGTTTTACCGCTGCTGGTACATCAGGCTCTTCACAAACAATAACAAACGGTAATACTTTAACAATAGCGGCTGGTGCGAATATTACGACTACTGGAAGTTCTACAGATACAATTACGATAGCTTGTACTCTTGATGATCCAACAGCTCTAGCAATCGCATTAGGATAATAGGAGGATATAAATGGCAAACACATTTAAAGTAATCTCTTTCGCAGCAGAACCTGCTTCAGCTGGTACAGCATACAAAATGTATACTGTAGCTGGAAGCACAACAACTGTTGTTCTTGGTTTGATACTTACTAATATTCATTCTTCAGCAGTTACTGTTGAAGTAGAATTAGTTAGTAACACAGGAAGTAGAGGTGGAAATAATGATGTTACTAATACAACATCGTTTTTAGTTAAAGATGTGTCTATTCCAGCGGGGAGTTCATTAGAACTTTTATCTGGTGGAAAAGTTGTTTTAGAAGCTACAGATGAAATTTTAGTAGATTGTTCTGTAACTGATAAAGTTTCTGGCACATTGTCTATAATGGAGATAACGTAAGATGGCTTATATAGGTAAAACACCTACAGCAGCACCTTTAACAAGTTCTGATGTAGCAGATGGAATAATAACAAATGCTAAACTAGCACAAGATATAATTTCAGGAGATACAGCTTTAGCAGCAATACCAGCTACAGATGATGAATTTTTACTGAGTGATGCTGGAACTTTAAAAAAAATTGATGCACAGTTTTTTCAAAATACACCATTTTTTCAAGCTACGGTAGATGGGGCGCAGACTATAGGAACAGGATCATCAACTAAAATGGATTTTAATACAGAAAATTTTGATAGTGATGGTAAGTTTGCATCTGATAGATTTACACCTACAATAGCTGGAAAATATTTAATTCATGCAAGGATTAAATGGGCAGATGAAGCTGTAGAAGATAAAGCTCAAACTACTCAAATTTTTAAAAATGGCAGTTTAGTTTTTGAATCTTCAAGAAGAACAGCAGCGTCAACAGGAAGAGACGCCACTGTTGCTTGTGTAGCAATAGTAGATTTGGATGCAGATGATTATGTGGAGTGTTATGCTTATCATAATTCAGGTTCAGATGCCGATACAGTTAGTACAACTACAGGCTCTATATTTGAAGGTTACAAATTAATAGGAATTTAATATGGCAAGTTTATATATAAAAGTTAAAAAATATTTAGAAGCAAATAGTAAAACTGAAACTGAATTTGATAATAATATCAGACTTCAAAACGATGGATCAGGAGATTATATTAAAACATGGAATGTTCCTGGTCTTGCTAAACCAAGTGATGACCAAATAGCATCTTACAATTCTACTGCTACAACAGAAGAAAACAATAATGTTATAAGAGCAACTAGAAGATCAGCCTATGGTAATATTGGAGATCAGCTAGACGAAATTTTTAAAAATATAGATAATTGGAAAACAAGAATACAATCAATTAAAGACGCAAATCCAAAGGAATAATTTATGGCATATATAGGAAAAGAACCAATAGTAGGAAACTTTCAAAAGTGTGATGCAATTACTGTTGTCAATGGACAAGCAGCATACACACTACAAGTAAGTTCTACAAATGTAATTCCTGAAAGTGCAAATCATATGCTGGTTTCACTTAATGGAATTTTACAAGCACCAGGTGCTGCTAATTCATTTACAGTATCAGGCTCAACACTTACTTTTGCATCAAACTTGGCAACAGGCGATGTTATAGACTTTGTAATCTTGTTAGGTAATGTT
>Ga0181420_1000825_pt1 | contig 12068 bp, 14 predicted proteins | sample 43SPOviralmetaG_FD_130145 | JGI IMG/M metagenome (GOLD analysis project Ga0181420, IMG submission 130145) | Marine viral communities from the oligotrophic San Pedro Time Series (SPOT) site, San Pedro Channel, CA, USA - 43 SPOT_SRF_2013-05-22 | ecosystem: Environmental > Aquatic > Marine > Strait... | reverse complement strand
TGACGACAGCATGTACGGCTATGAAGACGATCAATATGGTTACACCGACCCATATTATGAAGATGACCATTATTACGAGGAAGAAATCTATTCAACAGAATACTTTGAGACAGACGATTATTATCAGGATGAATATCCATTTGATGAGGTTGAAGAATATTACGAGGTAATGTCTTTTGAAGAGGATGTCATTTGGATCGAAACATTTGAAGAAGAAACCGAACTGGTTTTTATGCCTGAAATTTTTGAAGAGCCAACGGAAGAGTTGTTTATTCCTGAAATCTTTGAAGAGGTAGACTACATCACAGAAGTTTATGAGGACATATTTCCAACAGAAGAATTTTATGTCGTCAATTATGCTCTGCCGAGCCTAGATAACGCATTGCTCGATCACTTTGAGCATCAAGAACACATGGAAGAATATCTTGAAGAAGAGCCAATGGAGTTCTTGGATTTTGAAACCATAGAAGAACTGGAGGAATGGGTTGAACAAGAAGAAAGCGAAGTGTTGGAAGAAATTGCCGACACAAATGAAGACGATGTTCGAGAACTGGAGAATGAGGAGACAGTTGAAGAAGAGAGCCAAGACCGAGAAGAAAATATCGAAATTGCTGTCGCAGAGAACAAAGACAAAAGAAACAACAAAAGAGCAGAGCAATTAAATGTTGTGGCAAACACAATAAGGGCTGCAAGCAATAGTGTCAGTGGTACAACTGCTGGAACATCGGCACAGGCCACAGGCACCTCAATCTCTTCTGGCGGATCGTATGCTTCTGCCGTTTCATCGGGCGGGGTTTCTAATGCTGCAAGCACGGCTGTCGCCAGCTCATCATCGGGTGGTGGTATAAGCACAAGCAACTCACCCAGTATTTCAGCTCAAGTCGCCAGTTCTGCAATGCAGACTCAACAGGTTTTATCAATGAGTACCAATGGCGTTGTCGCAAGCAATAGCAACGACTCAATGAGCAATACTGCCACAAGCACCGTGACAAACAATGTTGCTGCCAGTGAAACAACGGTTGCCAGCGTTTCTACTGAAACAAGCAGTACAAGCGGCTCAAATGAACAACAAAACATTAGCGTGGCACAAAACGACAGCACAGTGAGCGCACAAAACAATGCTGTTGGCACAATGAGTTTAGAAATCGCAACCGTTATGAATGAATCATCTGCATCCGAGGCAGACTTGATCGCAGATCAAATCATTGCTCAAAACATACAGGTGCAAAAAGAACAGATCGAACAAGAGCAACAAGAAACAGGAGAGTATGCTGATTCCAGTCAACTTGTGGCCCTAATGAACTATGTGCCAGGATTTAACAATTACAGCATGGTCAGCGTTCCAGATGCCACATCTTGGTACGAACCCACACAAATTTATGCCAATGCTTCTTTATCGGATAACAATCGAGCGTTTTCAAATATGTTTGGAAACAATCTGACAACGATGAGAGACATGGTTCAATCACAACCCAAACTATGAGGAAAAATTATGAATTGGTTTGAAAACAAAACAACACAATTAATCGGACTGGTGTCGATTGTCGGCACACTGGCTGGATTTGGTTATACAGGGGCAACATATGTCAATCGAATCGAAAACCTTGAGTCATCTACTAATAATTATATGGCTGCAACGGATCAGCTTTCAGACGACATTGCTGAGATTGAGAAAAAGATGGTGGCAATAGAAGAACAGGTTGGTTCTATGGATATTCCTGACACCACTGAACTCAAAACAGACATTGCAAAATTGCAGTCAAGTGTTGACTCAATGTATGACGATATTCAGTCTTTGAAAAACAAAAACGACAATCCACTTGCGCAATAATGTGATAATATTTATCACGAACCTTTGGTAATTGTAAATATGGAACTCAACTCATTAGTTTTTTGGAACATCATCTTGACGTTGGTCTACGCGCCACTGGCCTTGGGTATTAAAAGCAATATGGCTGAGACAAAACGCATTGATATATTGCTGAATAAAACACGAGAAGAGTTGCCAACGGTTTACGTCACTAAAACTGAAATCAAAACTGAAATGGACAGGCTGTTTAAGCGGTTCGACAAGGTTGAAGAAAAACTGGACCAAATAGCCAAGCAAAACTGAGGATTTAAATATGCAAACATTAGTAAATATTATTGCTGCAATTATTCTTGTTGTAGCGGCATGCAGTGTTATTGCCATGATAACCCCTACCCCTAAACCCGAAACCCTACTCGGTAAAATTTATAAATACACAGTCGATCTAGGCGCACTCAATTTTTGGAAGGCAAAAGATAAATAGTGTCATTTTTTGGCGACATACCCGATGAGTTGATATACAGCAACGAGCTTGTTGATCCACCAGTCGGCACTGGCTTTGGTGGATTGCCCCCTTTGGGTGCGGGTATCGCTGGAATTTACACGCCGTCAAGAAAACTGGGTCAAGCAAACAAGCCTGGGCAACAAGTCGTCACAAGTGGCCCGATACAAGTCACCAAAGCTCAAAAAAGAGATGCAAGAACCATAAAGAATAAAAACAATCTTGGTGCGGGCGATGTGTTTGTTGATCGAGGCACAGGCATTGTCTGGAAAGTAAATGACAACGGCAAAGGCATTAAAGCATTAGGCAGCAGCGATCAGAGTCCAGTTGATTTTGCAATAGGCGATCGTGTTTTTATTCAAAGCGGAACCATCACTGATAGCGATGGAAATGTTATCGATGAGCATCAATCAGGTTGGGCAATTTACAACCCACAAGAAGATATGCTTGGCGACCCTTGGGAGTTTGAAACAACAACGGATGAAGAGACTCCGATTGATATACCGCTTTTTCCATCAATCATTGACGACACTGGTACTGTCATAACGCCACCAATTATTACAACGCCACCCCCTACTCCACCTGTCATAACACCGCCTGTTATTGATACACCACCTATACCGCCTGTTATTGATACACCACCGATTGTCATTGACACACCGCCCGTAATTGATGAGCCGCCAGTTATTACAACGCCACCACCATCTCCGCCTGTAACTCCGACTCCAACTCCGACTCCAACTCCGACTCCGACTCCTACGCCAACGCCTACGCCCGTACCTCCGACCGATCAATGGCCTCCCGCAGTTCCACCTACACCTACGCCTACACCTACACCTACACCAACCCCAACTCCTGTAGTGCCTACACCTACACCTACTCCTACACCAACTCCTACACCTACACCAACTCCTACACCTACACCTACACCTACTCCTACTCCTACACCTACTCCAACTGGCACAGGTGATACTGGCACAGGTGATACTGGCACAGGTGATACTGGAACGGGCGATACTGATGACGGCACAACCGATGATGTCGGTGTCGGCATTGGCGATGTGGTTGGATTGGGTATTGGCGCGGGAGTTCTCGATGGAGACAGCACACCTTTTGTGCCAGTCAATTACAACCCGTTCACTATACAAAACCCCGTCTTTGAGCCGAGAGATTTTATTGCACCAGGCGTTTCATATTCGCCAGAAGTGCCAGAGGGTTATACGGTGTTTGACGATGTGTATACGCCTTATGTTTACGACCCACCCCCTGTGCAACAAATGAGTGGGCCACCATTGATATATGATCCATTTGCACCATTGCCTTCAATGGCTGAATCGATTACTTCATTGCCACAAATGCCAAGCGGTTATCAACCATTGAGTCTTGGTGGCATACAATCAATCATCAATAAAATAGGAAACACATGAGTACACGAGAAGAAGTCCTCGAATCCAACGAGGCAGAACTAATCCTCAATTCTGACGTTTTTAAAAAAGCAATCGAACAACTGCACGATGAATACATCCAGCTCTGGTTGCAATCCAATCAAGACGAAAAAGCGTTTAGAGAATCCATGCACGCAGCGGTCAAGCTGTTGCCAGAGATCGAAAAACATCTACGAATCATCGTTGAAAAAGGAAAAATCACACAAACCAATTTGAGAAGAATCCGAAAAGTTATGGTCTAGTGATTGATTTACAAATACCAAGGGGTTAGAATCAATCTAATTATCAATAATTTTCAAGGATAATATTATGGCCAACACGGTTCAACCAAAACCATTGGATTTACAAACAAACATGGAAGGGGCTGTGACCTCATTTGAGCAATACCTGGAACCTGAAGAGGACAACCCAGAAGAGGCACAAGTAGAGTTACAAGCCGATGAAACTGTTGAAGAAGAAATTGTCGAAGAAGAAGAACTCTTAGCCGATGACTTTGAAGAAACAGAAGAAACTGAAACTCTTGACGATGAACAAGATGAGATAGAAGAAGTCAGTGAACCTCAACTTTATGCCGTTAAAATAAACGGCGAAGATGTTGAAGTCACCATTGACGAACTTCAAAGCTCGTATTCTAGACAAGCAGATTACACTCGAAAGACTCAAGAACTCGCTCAACAGCGTAAGACTGTTGAAGAACAACAAAGCGAGGTTGCAAAAAACGAGGCGATTTATAAGGAACTGCTGCCCAAAATGGAAGCTGCATTAAGCGAAAGTTTGGGTGACGAGCCTAACTGGGAAACTTTGTATTCTAACGATCCCATTGGTTATGTTCGAGAACGCGATTTATGGAATGAAAAACAACAGAAATTGCAAGCCGTACAAGCTGAACAAACGAGACTTCAAGAAGAAGATCAAGTGAAACAGCAAGAGCAAATACAGAAGTATATGCAATATGGCGAGAAGCAAATTCTGAATCATGTTCCTGAGTGGAAGGATAACACCATCCAACAAGAAGAAAAATTGGCGATTCGAGATCACGCAATCAATGATTTGGGATTTACAGCAGAGGAAATCAACCAAGTGTATGATTACCGCCTGTTGATGGGGTTAAGAAATAGCTGGATGCAAAACAAAACGCAAAAAGCTGTGAAGAAAAAACCCACTCAGAAGGCATCGGCTAGAAACAGAGTTGCAAAACCTGGTTCAGTCTCTCGTAAAAAAACCAGCACTCCTTTAAAGAAATCAAAAGCACGATTAGCCAAATCTGGGAAAGTCCAAGATGCGGCGAAAGTATTTGAACAATTAATTTAACTTTTAATTTCTAGGCAACTAGAAGGAGAATAGCATGGCTAAAGTAACCAATGCGTTCGATACTTATACTGCTACTGCTGACAGAGAGGCTTTGAGTGATCTGATCTATAACATTTCACCAATGTCAACTCCTGTCATGTCAGCTATTGGCCGTAATTCAGTAAAGAATGTACAATTTGACTGGCAAACAGAAGCATTGCCTACAGCATCAGCAACAGGACAACTTGAAGGTTTTGAACTTTCAAGAGCTGCCTCTACTGCGACTGTAAGGGAAAGCAACGTATGTCAAATCTCAAGCAGAGATGCAACTGTGACAGGTTCACAGCAAGCATCTGATCCCGCTGGCAAGAAATCAGAAATGGCTCACCAACTCGCAATCATGGCAAAAGCCCTGAAACGCGATATGGAGAAAACCATTTGTGGAAACACTGCCAAAAACGCGGGTGCTGCTGCAACAGCAAGGCAAACGGGTGGCTTTGAAACTTGGATTGAAACCAATGTTTCCAGAGGCACAAACGGAGCTGGTGCTGGTAATGGTGCTGCACCTACAGACGGCACTCAAAGAGCGTTCACAGAAACCATTTTGAAAGACGTACAACAACTTTGTTTTGACAACGGCGGCGAGCCAACTATGTTGGTTGTCGGTTCTCACGTCAAAGGCGTTGTGTCTGGTTTCACTGGGCGAGCTTCTGCTAGGCAAATGATCGATGCTACAGCGATCGAAGCCAGCGTGAGTGTGTATTCTGGAGACTTTGGTGAGTTGAAGGTAATGCCTTCTAACTTCAGCAGAGGCAGAACTGCACTGTTCATCGATCCTGATATGGCAAAAGTTTCTTATCTCAGAGATTTTGAAACCATTGACATCGCAACGATAGGTGATGCTTCCACAAAAGCTATTGTGGTTGAGTACGGCCTTGAGTGTTCTAATGAGAAAGCTCATGGTCTAGCTGCTGACTTATCTACATCGTAAGTGAGTAATTTAGTGGGGTGAGCAATCGCCCCACTATTTAAAAATGGCAAAAATAACAACATTGGAAATAAAATCAGGCGGTCTCGTCAATCAGTTTGCAACCGAGGGCGATAACTTTGTTTATCAAACCAAGCAAGACGTGAGACCGATCATTGAGCATTGCAAGGTTTTGAGCAAGCAAACACCAGGTAAAGAAATGCGCCACGTTGCTGAGATTCCAATGGTTGTTTATCAGAAAGCTATGAGAGAGGGCTGGGTCAATGATAAGGCTAAAATGAAGCGTTGGCTGAATGATCCTGACAATAAAGCGTTTCGCACTTGGCAAGGGAAAATATGACATACAGTGAATTAAAAACAGCAGTTGCAAATTATCTGAATCGCAGTGATTTAGATTCAATGATGGACACATTCATCCAACAAACCGAGGCAGTGCTGAATCGCAAGCTCAGAACAAAAGACATGGTTAAACGTGCAACGGCAACCGCCGATGCCCAATATTTAACATTACCGACAGACTGGTTAGAGGCCATCAATGTCGAGATCACAGCAAACAATTTCAGTCCATTGATGCAAATGAGCATTGAGTCTTTGGATGTTTACCGTAAAAAGAACAACAACAGCACGGGCCAACCCGTTTACTACGCCTTGGTCGATGACACCATGGAATTATGTCCTACACCTGATGGCTCATATGAGTTACAATTAACGTACTTCTCAAAAGTATCAGCACTGAGCAGTAGCAATACTTCAAACTTTGTCTCAACAAGCTATCCCGATGTTTACCTTTATGGGTGTTTACGCACTGCATCGATTTATCTCATGGAAGATGACCGCGCAGCGGGTTTCACCAATCTATTTGATAAGGCTTTGGAGGAAATGAGATTAGAACAAGAACGTGCCGCCTTCGGCAAAGGATCAATGATTCCGAGGCGAAGAACTTACGGCAGAACCCAAAAACAAGTTGTTTATTGGGGCAATAATTAATTAAGAGGAAATAATAATGGCTGGTTTTACAGACTATTTAGAAGATAAAGTTTTGGATCATGTATTCGGTGGCACAGCTTACACAGCACCAACGACATTATATGTGGGATTATTTACCGCAGCACCCTCAGACACGGGTGGTGGTACGGAATGCTCTGGTGGTTCTTATGCTAGGAAGAGTATGCCTGATATGACTATCTCAGGTACGTCTCCGACACAGGCCTCTAATGGAGCAGCCGTTGAGTTTGTCACAGCAACGGGTTCTTGGGGTACAGTGACTCATTGTGGAGTCTTTGACGCAGCAACCAGTGGCAATCTACTTGGTTGGGCGGCACTAACCGCTAGCAAATCGATAGCCTCAGGCGATGTATTCAGATTTGATGCGGGATCGCTTGATATAACATTGGCGTAACCTCATGGCCTCGATTGGCTATGGTCAGTATAACTACGGCAAGGCTGCTTATGGCAACCCTCAGTATGAGTTTGCTGCCGCAACCATTGCCCAAACCTCAGGTCTAACTGCATCCGCAAGCCTTACGATCAATGCTTCAGCGAGCATTGATCAAACATCTGGATTCACTTCTGCTGGCACTATTGTCTTCCCAGCATCCGCAACCATTGCTCAAACCAGTGGCTTTACCTCTACCGCAGAGGTGGTCAAACTTGGTTCGGCAACCATTGCTCAAACTTCTGGCTTTACCGCAACAGGCACACAAATTGATGCGGGTGAGGCTTCCATTGATCAAACTTCTGGATTCACTGCAACCTGTGAAGTTGTAAAGCTTGGGGCAACCAGCATTGATCAAGTAAGCGCGATGACTGCCACAGGAATCTTGGTTCTTGATGGGTCTGCATCCATCGATCAAACCGCAGCGATGACGGCAAGCGGTGTGCGTATTGCTTTGGGCGTTGCCAGCATCGATCAAACCAGTGGCTTTACATCCACTGCCGAGATGGTAATAAGCGGAAATTCAACCATCGCACAAGTAAGTGCAATGACTGCTTTGGGCGGGATTATTTATTCTGCATCCGCAACAATAACTCAAGTGAGTGGACTGACAGCGAATGGTATGAGAAAATGGGAACCAGATGTGCCAAGCACTACTTCTTATACTGAGGTAGTCAATCCAAGCACAACATGGACTGATCAGTCTCCTGATTCAACAACCTGGAACGAAGCAGCTTAATGGCTGTTCATTTATATATTTAAAACATAGGTAATTAGGAATATGGCCGATACAACGACTACAAATTTATCACTCACTCTTCCCGAAGTAGGGGCATCGACGGACTCGTGGGGGACTAAGCTGAATACAGATTTAACGACTATTGACTCAATCTTCAGTGCCACTGGCACAAGCGTTGCGATGAACATCGATGGCGCAAACATAGATTCAAGCCCGATTGGGGCGAATACCGCATCGACTGGTGCGTTTACTTCACTTTCTGCGACTGGTACATCAACAATTACTACAGCAGACATCAATGGGGGTGCGATTGATGGCACAACCATAGGTTCTTCAAGTGCTTCAACGGGTGCGTTTACCACTTTGTCAACTACTGGCGTTTTAACGCAAGATGGTGGGGCAGTATTTAACGAAGCGTCTGCCGATGTCGATTTTCGAGTCGAGAGCAACGGCAATGCCAATATGCTTTTTGTTGATGGTGGGAATGATACTGTTGGAATAGGTGCTGTAAGTAGTGCAGCTCCTTTTCAAGTAAGTGCCTCGCCTTCAGATACAGTAGGTACTGTTGGAATTAGTTTAAAAGATGCAGATAACGCCATTGAATTTGGCTTACGTTTAGATGCAACTTCTAAAGACTTACATATTGACAGATACTATTCTGGCGGTTGGCATAATAGTATGACCTTTGATAGAAGCTCTGGAAACGTTGGAATCGGCACCTCAAGTCCTACAACAAAACTTCAAATAATGGCTGCCTCAGACGAAGAAGATGTGGTCTTATTAGAAGATAATAGTGGAACAGATGTCGGTGCGCTAAGAATACATGGCGGTGCATTTATGATGAAAGGAAAAAGTGCAACTGCACCTGTTCAAATGCAAACCCACGATGGCAATGAAGATATTGAAGTTGATCCTGATGGCTTTATTAAAATGGAAACCGCTGGAAGCGAAAGATTGCGTATTACTTCCACAGGAGTTGGAATCGGCACCTCAAGTCCTGTATATGGCTTAGATGTAAGAAATACAATCTATACAGCAGTAGCCGCTGCAACAAATAATTTAACTCTTGGTGATACAACCAATGGAAAGACCTCAGCAATAAGTACGAATAATGATAATTTAATCTTTTATTACAACGGTTCTGCTGAATCAATGAGAATAAACTCAACAGGCGTAGGAATCGGCACCGCAAGTCCAGGAGAAAAACTCCACGTTTATAATGGAAGCGGAGATGTTGCAGTAAAGATTGAATCATCAGGACATGCACAATTAAGTTTAAAAACTACTGGAACCACAGATCATTGTTCAATCAATTTTGGAGACTCAGGCGATAATGATATTGGAGAAATATTATATACACATTCTACTAATGCAATGCAATTTCGTACCTCTGATGCAGAAAGAATGAGAGTAAGCTCATCGGGGAGATTATCTCTTAATACAACTGGAAGTGTTGCGGGAGGAATGCTTTTCACTATTGAAGGTGGCGGGGAGAAATGGGGCATCGGACCAGTTGCTGCTAATGACATTTTTTATATTCTAAATAATTCAAATGCCGGAGTTTATATGAACGATGGCAGTACGAGTTTTTCTGCTCATTCAGATGAAAGAGTAAAAGAAAACATTGTCCCTTTGCCTTCAGTGTTAGAAAACATTGCCAATATTAGATGTGTTAAATACAACCGAATAGGACAGACAGAAACAAAAATAGGATTCATTGCACAAGATTGGGAAACGAACTTCTCTGAAGTAGTAGATCAAGATAATGGGTTTGTTATTGACAGTGGATTAGTAGTTAGCTCTGACGAATCATCGAGCACAGATAAAGTTAAAGGTGTTTCATACACAGAAACAATCCCTGTTCTATTGAAAGCAATACAAGAACTCTCGGCAGAAGTCGAACAATTAAAACAACAAGCACACGATAAGTGCGAAAACTAAGAGGAAAATAAAATGGCAAATAGTTACACATGGGATTGCAAAACGGTCGATTGTTATCCGACCAAGGATTCAAAGTCCGATGTCGTATACATTGTTCACTGGCGTTTAATTGCGACCAGCGATCAGAAAGATTCCGAAGATAATTTCTACGTTGCAAGCGTGTATGGTTCGGAAGGTGTATCGACCGATGATTTATCAAATTTCAAACCCTTTGCTGATCTGACCAATGCGATTGTCACAGGTTGGGTTGAAACAGCCGTGGGTGCTGATGAAGTTGCATCTATGAAATCAGGTTTGGATGCAAACATTGTTGAACAGATCACGCCTACGACTGAGACTAAAACAGTAGGCGGTTAATCATGGCCCTTATTTCCGTCAGCCCCCCACCAGGTGTGGTCACATCTGGTACTGAGTATTCTGCCAAGGGAAGATGGATCGACTCAAACCTGATTCGTTTCGAGGATGGCATACTCAAAAACATCGGTGGTTGGGAATATTTAAAGTCATCAGCTCTAACGGGTGCGCCGATTGGCCTATTCTCTTGGAAAGACAATGACGGCAATAACTTACTTGCAGTCGGAACCAGAGAGAAAGTTTATGTCTATATGGATGAGAACCTGACTTGGTACGACATCACACCAGCCTCGTTCGTCACTCCAAAATCAACCGACCCATTGGGATATGGCGCATACAATTACAATGTCGAAGATTATGGCGATGCCAGATCGCAATCAGGGCTTTCATTTGCCAAACATTCCTATTCTTTTGACAACTGGGGCGAGTATTTAATTTTTAACTGCTCGTCAGATGGAAAAATTTATCAATGGCGACCCGATGCTGGGAGTGGATCACCCGATGCTGCGGGTGTGGCATTAACCAATGCACCCACGGGTTGTTCTGGCGTATTGGTTAGCAATGAAAGACACATTGTGGCGCTCGGTGCGGGTGGAGACCCAAGGAAAGTGCAATGGTCATCCAGAGAAGCATCGACCACATGGACTGCGGCTTCTACAAACACAGCGGGCGATTTACAAGTGCCGACATCTTCTGAGCTGTTGGCGGGCGTTAAATGGCAAACCGACATGATCTTATTTACTTCAACGGGTCTGGCTAGGCTCTATTATTCGGGCCAACCTTTCGTGTATGGCATCAACGATGCTGGCACGAACTGCAAAGCCATTTCAGCCAGATCAATCGTGCAAGCGGGTAATTTTATTGCGTGGCTTGGCGAGAAAACAATATTTCTATATGACGGCTCAGTGAGAGAAATTCCTTGCAGCGTGTCTGATTTTATTTTTGACAACATCAACAAACAATACTCAGGTGCAGTCTGTGGCGGTCACAACAGCTCATTCAATGAGATATGGTGGTTCTTTCCAAGCGGCGACAGCAAAGTGCCAAACAAATACATCATCTGGAACTACGCCGAAAACACATTTGCCGTTGGCACACTCAGTCGCGGTTGCTATCTCGATGAAGGCATATTTGACTACGTTATTGCTTGTGACGACAGCGGAAATGTTTACAAAATGGAGTCGGGCAATTTATTCAACAGTCCTGGTCTTGGCAGCACAAAACCGTATGCCACATCGGGTGCGATCCAGATCGGTAAAGGCGACAATTATGTGCAATGTAATCAAATCATTCCTGACAGCGAGGCATCTACCCTACCCGGTGTCACCATTAGTTTTAAGGGCAAATATACGCCTCTGGGAGAGACGTTTGACTTCGGTTCTTTCACCTTTGAATCAGACGGTTATACCGATGCCCGATTCAATGGCAGACAGGTGATGATGACGGTAACAGGAGACACAAACCAAGATTTTAAATTGGGCGATATACGTTTGGATGTCACCAATCGAGGCAGAAGATAATGGCAAGACAAGCACTCACAAGACCAGGCGATAATTACGACAGAGGT
>Ga0181420_1000824_pt1 | contig 12085 bp, 7 predicted proteins | sample 43SPOviralmetaG_FD_130145 | JGI IMG/M metagenome (GOLD analysis project Ga0181420, IMG submission 130145) | Marine viral communities from the oligotrophic San Pedro Time Series (SPOT) site, San Pedro Channel, CA, USA - 43 SPOT_SRF_2013-05-22 | ecosystem: Environmental > Aquatic > Marine > Strait... | reverse complement strand
TTCATTAGGAGATGGACAAAAAACTATTTGGAAGTGGATTATTCCTGATGTTAAAATGGAAGTATCAAAAGGTGATTTAATGAACCCTGAAATTATAATTAAGAATAGTTATGATGGTTCTATGCAAGTACATATACTTTCTGGAGCTTTTAGATTAGTATGTAGTAACGGTATGATAATTGGAAACGTTATTGATAACCACAATTACAGACATAATATTAACAGTTTAAATATAGATAACTTAGATGAAAGTATTGAAAGAACTATTATACAAGCAAGAAAAGTAGCAGAAGAATTTCCAGTATTAAAAGATAATAAATTGAAACAGAAGCATATAATGGAATTAGTTAAACTATTCCCTTCCACAATGAGTGAGTTTATTACTCAATACCTAGTTGCAAACAAGCCAAAAGATTACTGGGATTTATTTAATTGTGCTACATATCTAACATCACATAAGATGAATAGAAAGTATAACACTACACATAAAATAGAATCTCAGATATATCCAAGTATAACAAGATGGGCTAAGTCTTAGTGGATACTAATTGCCCAGTTGTAATCCCCTATTATGGTGGTAAATTTACAATGAGTAAAAGACTTATTGGAATGATGCCAGCACATAATAGGTATATAGAAGTGTTTGCAGGTGGAGCATCAATGTTTTTCAGAAAGAAAAAGGCTGATTGGAATGTACTGAATGACCTTGATAATGACATAGTAAATCTGTATATTTGTGTACTTAAGGAGTTTGAAGAACTTACGGAACATATCTATTGGTATCCTAGAAGTAGAACATTATTTGATGACTTTAAAGAAAAGATAAAAGATAGTAAGATTAAAATACCAGACCCTGAGAGAGCTGCTCAATATTTCTTTATCGTTAGAAATTCATTTAACAATATGTTAGGTGGCGTTTTCTCTAAAGATGCAAAGTGGGATGTTAGAATAAAGGAAGACTTGAAGTTATCAAAAAAGAAATTGGATAATGTAACTATAGAGAACTTTGATTTCAGAGACTTGATACCAAGATATGGGCCGAGAAAAGGAGATATGTTCTATCTAGACCCTCCTTATGTAGTTGCAAAGAAAGGATATTATAGAAACGTATTTGATGAAGAATGCCACGTTGACTTAAAGAAATCAGTTGATTTAATACATGAAGGCGGTGGATATTTTATGGTAAGTTATGATGATGAACCTGAAATTAGGGAATTATATAAAGATTATAATATTAAAACTATTGATACGAAGTATGTGGGCACTACGCCCGAAAAACGAGGACAAATCAGAACAGAATTAATAATATTGAATTACGAACCAGAAGAACAAGTTCAGTTGTTTTAGAAAGGATTGATATGAGAGCTATATGTCCAGATTGTACATCAACTCATACAAGAAAAAAAGGAATAAGAAGAGATAAACAAAGATGGGTGTGTAATGATTGTCGTAGACAGTTTACATCACCTATTTATTACGAAGAAGATGACGTTACATTTCCTAAAATATTATTGTTTGATGTCGAGACAAGTTTCTATCACTTTGTCGGGTGGGGAACTTACAAGCAATTCATTCAACACTACCAAATAACACAACAACAATACATTATTAGTTGGGCTGCTAAGTGGCTTTATGATGATAATGTCCAATCAAATGTAGTAACACCAGAAGAAGCTAAAAATAGAGACGACAAAAGAATACTGAAATCAATATGGAATTTATTGGATGAAGCTGATATAGTTATTGGACACAACGGAGAAAGATTTGATTTAAGAAAGCTTCGTTGGAGATTCATATCACATCATATGGCACCTCCAAGTCCATTCAGAGTACTTGATACATTAAAGATTGCAAGAAAAGAGTTCTTTGCTCCATCTTATAAGCAAGATTTTTTAACAAAGTATTTTGATTTAGAAAATAAACTATCAACAGATTTCCAATTATGGGTTGACTGTGAAGCAGGAGATAAAGATAGATTAGAAGAAATGGTAAAGTACAATAGACATGATGTAATGGGATTAGAAGAGTTATATTTAAAGATAAGACCATATATCCGTAACCATCCTAATTTGGGTGTATTAATGGATAAAGATGTTTGTCCTAACTGTGGAGCTGATGATATAGTTGAAACAAATTCTGAATATATAACATCATCTAATAGATTCCCAGTATATCGTTGTGATAGTTGTAGTACACCATACATTAGACATAAAAGAAATTCTAGTGATGGAGGTACAAATATAAGAAGCGTTGCTAGTTAAAAAGAAAGGAGTATATATTGTTTGAAACTAAAGAAGCTCCATCTAGTAGAGATGCAGAAGAGTCAGTACTTGGATGTATATTACTTGATGGAGTTTCTGTTTATGAGAAAGTATCAGCTTGGATTAGAAGTGAAGATGCATTCTACTATACAGATAATAGAACAGTATGGAAAGCGATTAAGAAAATATATAAATCAGGTGAATCTATTGATATTATAGGTGTAGCAAATATAGTAAAAGATGATAACCCAAATAATAAATTAAGTTATTTTATAAGTGGATTAACATCTAGTATAGCTACAACAGCAAATGTAGAATATCATGCAAAAATAATATGGGAAAGACATATACAAAGAGAAGCAGCTAAGACAGCTAACAAATTATATAATACAAGTTTTACGGATTACGATAAATTAGATAATACATTACAAAAGCATAGTAGATTAATAGATGAACTAAAGGATTTACAGCCATCTAAGAAGACTGAGATAGATGTTATCTCAACTAATACTTTGTCCAACTTGAAAAACGGTACTAACATTATACCTTTTGGTCTCCAACAGTTAGATTATCCTGCTGGGGGAATGACTAGAAAGGAAGTTACTGTACTTGGAGGTAGACCTGGACATGGTAAGACAACATTATCAATTAATATAATAAGAAGTTTGATTGAACAAGGATTTAAGGTAATGTTATTTAATAGAGAGATGTCAAATGAAGAAGTAATGAAGAAGATATTCATTATGGAGAGTCCTGATATTAAATATGGAAGTATAAGAAAGAATGAATTAACAGAAGCAGAATTAACTGAGATTGAATTATTAAAAGATAAGATAGATGAGAAGTATAAGAATCTTATAATGTATGATGGTATAAGAAAACTTAGTGAAGCGATGCTTGAAATATCTAGATATAAGCCAGATGTAGTATTGGATGATTACATACAATTAATACAAGTAGATGACATAGATGAAAGAAGATTTCAGATTGAACATATAATGCATGAATATAAATGGATATGTAAAAAAGAGAATTGTAGTGCGATATTAGTATCACAATTAAATAGAGAGATTGAAAAGAGAATAGACCCTAAACCAAGACTGAGTGACTTTGCTGAGAGTGGTGTTATAGAACAAACTGCTGAGACAGCAATCATGCCTTTCTATGGTTGGAACTTTGATAATGAATCTTATGATAGATATGAGATAGAAGTTATAGTGCCTAAAGCTAGATATGGTAAAGTAGGAACTTATGTTATGGGCTTTAATGGTAATAGATGTAAATTCTATTTCGATAGAGATGATGCTAGAAATGATATTGATGCAAAAAGAAAGACACCATTCTAATAGATTATGACATTTGAAGAGTTCACAAAGAAGTTAGCAACAATACAAGCTGATGAGCATCTCACGATAGATGCAACTATTGATATCAAAAGGAAGATAGTTGGATACAAAAAATTGTGGGATTGCTCGTCTAGTGAATTTGATAGTATATTACAAGAGTATAGAAAAGAATATATAAAGAATCAAAATGAGAAAGTTGTAACATATAATTCAAGTTACAAATACAAAAAAAGTAAAAATAAATATTCAGCTAGGAAAGATTGGGATTAATGATAATTATAGGTATAGACCCTGGAGCTAAAGGTGGTGTTGCTATATTTGATGAGCAAGAAAATAAGATGATACTACACAAATGCCCAGATACACCAAAAGAAATGGCAGCAATAATAAATACAGCAAAATTAAAAGATGAATACGCTACTTGTGTAATAGAGAAGGTTCATGCTTTCCCTACAGATGCAAGGAGTAGTGCGTTTAAATTCGGTTGTAACTTTGGTAAATGGTTAGGAATACTTGGAGCTTATGATATTCCAACAATAGAAGTTACACCTCAAGTGTGGATGAAGCCGCTTCAGCCTCTTCCAAAAATAAAAAGAGATAGAAAGAATGAGCTAAAAAAAATAGCCATTAATCTATTTCCAGATAATAAAATTACATTAAGTACAGCCGATGCTGCTTTAATGGTAGTATGGTATGTTAACAACGAAAGGCAGATTTAGCATATGGATAAAAATAAATTAATATTAACGCAAGAATTAATAGATGAGTTAAGTAATATGATAAAAGTTGGTTCTGATTTAGAAAATAAAGGTAAAAAAATAAGAAAAAGAGCTGAAAATATATTAATGTCTTATGCTACTTATGGTGTAGAAACTCCTAGTAAAAGAAATAAAAGATTACTAAAAGAAATGAAGAGAACTTCAGCCTGGACTCCTCTTAATTAATCACAGGTGAAAAAAGAGAGGGAGCTTCGGCTCCCTTTTCTTTATACCCATGTACCTCTGTCAAATCCACCTTGATATCCTTGTTGCCTAGCTAAGGATAAAAGTCTTGAGTTATACATAGATAACGAACCTTTAAGTGGTTGTAATTCTGAAGCGTAAGCTTTTTGACCTCTAATTATATTAGCTAACCAGGCATCTGAACCAACTTGTTCAGCTCCTCTAATTCTTCTTCCGTCTTTAGATAGGTTTTTTAATGCTTCCATTACAGGGTCTTTTCTTTTTACTCTCTTTGCTTTCTTTGGTTTCTTTTCAGCATATGTAGGTGCAGGTAAACCAACAGCTTTAGCAAACTTAGCTTTCCTTTCCTTCATCTCTTTATTTGGATATGTACCAGTTTCTATCTGAGCTAATGTTCCGATACCCGCTCCATTCCACATTCTAGGCCATGTTACAAAAAGAGTTCTTGCAACTTGAGTATTCAATGTTCTTACAACATCAAATACTTTATCAGAATCTCTTGAGTCAGCGTAATCTTGGTATCCAGCTAAATAACCAAACATACTGTGTTCATCTATTTCACCATTAGACATTAAATCGTATAAACCAAATACATTACCCATAGTAATAACATCAGAAACAAAAGGACCACCTACAGTTCCAATTATAGGACCTTTTCCAAAGAAAGCTCTTTTCTTAGTTTCATCATCTTCGCTAAAAGAATCAGCGAAATTTTTATATCTTTCATATGTATCATGTTGTACAAGATTTCCAATATCTGTGTTAGTTAAAGGTGAAAGTATTCCATATAAAAATGAATATAGCATACCTAATCTATATAATCTAAAAGATTCTTGACTTTTCCAATCACCAGCAACTATACTATCTTTAGCTTGTGATGCTATTTTACGTTGATATTCATAAAAATTAACACTATATGTCATGAACTGACCCAATATAGAACCAGCTGGAGTTCTTAATACTTTTGGTTTTGCAAATGCTGAATACTCATAATGTAATTCTTTTACCGCACTAGCTGCAAAATTAGAACTTCTTCTTGTTATTAAATTCTGTATATATTCATTAACATCTGTTTTTTTATCTAACCTACCTTGCTTGATTGCTCTCTTAACATCTTTTTCAATCATACCAGCATTATTATTTAACTGTTGGTGTCTAAGTGCAAAGGCTAGTTTAAATGTTAACTGTCTATTTACTGTGTTTTCAACTTTTCTCATACCCCAAGCTGTTTTAGATGCAAATTTCTCTAATCCTTCTGTAAATTTTCTAGTTGCACTATCATATTTATATGTAAGAACTTCTTTACCATTTATCTTTGATGTTACAACATCTGGAAATAAACCTAATGTATTTGTCAATTCACGAGCTTCAGCAAAATAAACACCATGTTTTTTAGCTTCAGCTGATGCTAAATCTCCAATATTTTGAGTTCTTAAATATGAAAAAGCATCAGCCATTCCTTTAGCTCCAAAGTATACATAATTTTGTAATGATTGAGTTGCGTTCCTTAATACACCTCTTACATTTAATCCAAGTTTAGATGCAAACTGCCATGCTGTAATATTTCGTGTAGCAGCTCTCCAAAAAGGTGACCTAATATTTAAACCCATCATACTTGCATGTGTATCGTAAAGATAATCTATATAGAATTCAGCTTGATGTTCAGCTTCTTTTGGTGACATTGTTTGTATTTCTCTTATACCTTTTATCAGTCCAGCTGATGTTTTACCAGCAAAATTAAACATAGTAATATTTCTAATATAATTATCCATAACAGTAATTACATCTTTATTATGTTTAGCCATATCTCCATATTTAGCTTTTAAAGCATGTTTAGATAAATTCAATTCGTCAACAAGAACATCAGCCATATTAGAAACATATTCACTTAATGATGATATATCTCTTTTATTTGGACTTGCTTTTTCATATATGGTATCTTGTATAGTTCTAATACTAGGAAACATTCTAAGTACTTCAGTTGGAAAATAATTTTTCCTTTGCTTTAAACTATCTCTTATTTTTGTTAAACTGCCTAATATATCACTATAAGCACCATTACTTATTATATTTGCTTCTGATATTGCTTCTATATAACCATTCAAACCATTTCTTAGGTCTTTATATAACCCAGGACTTATACTTTTCCATTCTGTAGCTATGTCAGAAAATATTCCATATTTTTCTACATTTGTTTTAACCAAATCAGGGTTTCTTAGTACATCATTAGCTAACTCAAATATTTCAAACTGAGAATCTTTGGTTAAGTCAGCTAATTCTTTAGTATAATATTCATCAGCTTTTCCCCAACCTTCATTTTGCATTATCTCTTCATATTTATTATATTTCTTTTGAAGTTCTTTGTGAGCCTTGGTAATGCTTTTAAAATTTCCTTCTCTTTGCAATCCAAGAGCTCTAGATTTCTCACCAAGTTTTTTTACAATACTATTAAGAACACTTTGATATGTATCTCTTTTACCTTGGAAATGTTGATGTGCTTTCATAAAGAAAGAAAAAGTTTTTTTAGCTGGCATATTATTTTTTAATACAGCTTCAGGTAGGTAAAACATTTCAGCCATCTTGCCTGTTCTTTTTGTGAATCCTTTTTCTACTTTATCAATTCTTTTGCTTATAACTTTAAGTTCAGCAATGGTTGGTGTTTCTCCATAATCAAAATCTTTTCTAGTTGTTGACCACCATAGTTGTTTTAAATATCCATATGAATCTTTTCCAAGGTTTTGAGATATTGGTCCACCTTTTTTAAACCATTTATCTATTACTCTTTCGCCTAATTCTAATACTTTTGGGTCACATGCCATAAATCAATTCCTTTATTTAACAATCCATTATATTATTTCTGAAGACTTGTTTTGCTTCTTCTCCAGTTTCTATATTTCTATCAAGACCAGCTTTACCAGTTGGATTTATATCAATAGAAGATATTTTATCTTTTACAAGTAAATTTTTATCAGACATTTCTCCAAAGTATATCCTAGCATCTCTCTTAACATGACCATAATAATCTCTTAGATTGTTTACATTTTCTAATTTGCCTCTACTATTTAATACTTTATTAGGCATAAAATAAAACTGAGCCATATTTCTAATATCTAATAGCTTATCAAATTTACCTGGGGCTCCTCTAAGTGATAAGTAATCAAGAGCTATATCACCAGTAACACCATATAATAACTTCATATCTGGATTTAATTGTTGTATAGTTTCTAACTCACCTTTATCTATAGCTTTATATACATCAGTAGCTTCTTTTATAAAGTCACCTTTTGTACTACCACTTATAATACTTTCGCTTGTCGCATATATTGAAGAACCAATATCATCACCACCAAGAGCTCTATTAAGTCTTTCTTGTCCAGTCATATTAGCATCATTTTGTCTTGGTGATTCTTGATTATATAAAGCTCTCATTTTATCTGTAAATGACTCAGCTAATTCGTTAATAAGAACTTGTTTTTTATCCATTAATAAATCTGTTTGTCTATTGGATAGACCAGCTTGATTAGCAATCTTTTTAGCCATAGGTATATCTAATATTTCAGGATTAGTAGAGAGAAATTTTAAACCTAATGTAATAAATTTAACTTGTTTATCTATATTTGAAAAACCTGGTAACCATTTTCCTTGATGATATGTCGCTATCGTACCATCAGGTTCAGGTGTCATAAATTTCATTATCCAAAGATTACCAAGACCATCTTGCATATCATTCCATCTACCCCATTCTTTCCTCATGTATCTCATAATATCAGCAGATACTATATCTTCTCTTTCATGAGGTGCATAATCTCTATTTCTAAAGAAACTTGCCCATGTCCTACCTATTTCTCTTTTAGCTTCTGATACGCTAATCTCAAATGATTCTGAATAAGGAACCGTTCTTGGGTCTAATGCAAATCCTGTTTTCTCAGCTAATGTTCTATGCCACATTACCATTTGAGCATAATCATTACTATTAATACCTTTTACTTCAATAGCTAATTGATTATTTTTCCAAGTAGAACCAACAATTCTTCTCATGTTCTTATTAATCCATTTTTGCCTATCATTTCTTGTTCTACCAGTCATCTCAGGACCAACAGATTTTGCTTTACCGTATGCAGTTTTTCCTTTCATATCTTTATAAACAGTAACAAGTTCAACTGGATTGCCTTTAAGTATTGATTGAACTAATTGTCTTCTAATAGTTTGTGCTATTTTATAAGAAGATTTTTCATCTATTAATATTCTATCAGCAACATCATTCCTTACTTTTTGTAATCTATTTGCTCTATCTTGTAACCATGATTCTAAATTTTCATCATTATATCTTTTAGCTCTTTTTAAACCAGAGTTAGCTGAGTTAATTTTTCTATCTAATATATTTAAATACTCAAATTTCGAAGCATCATTTCTCATAGCATCTACTATTGTTTTTACAACATCACTTGTACGACTATCTTTATCTATATAATTACTCCATATATCATTAAATGCTTGTTCACTTTTATCATGAGATTTATATGGTTCTGACAATCCCATTCTATCAACTGAAGCTGCTGACCATACAGCTCTATCAAATGGTAACAAGCCATCACCTAATTGACTAACTCTTTCACCTCTTCTTGCAATCTTTGGAAGTCTAGCATCTTGCAATCCGAATATTGATACAGGTTGTTTACCTTTTACTCCATCAGCATAAAAGTATTTAGCATAATCTTTAAATGTATAATTTGGATTTCTTCTCATAGACCTTAATACATAAGCCTCAAGATTTAACATAGCATCACTATAAGAATCATATCCACTTATAAATGAATCATAGTTAATTCTTTTAGATTCACCACCTTCATATGTATCAGTTGCTAATTGTAAAAAACCTTTATATGGCTGTATAGATGCTAGTATAATAGCTTCTTCAACTGGATTTATTTTCTCAGATTGAAAAACATCTTGACCTTTACTATCTTTAACAATAGTTCCTTTTTCAAAAACACCTTCATATACTTTTCCAGTATCTTTATCTATCCAATCTTCTCTACCAAATATTATATCTCTATAATAGTTTACAAAATCAGATTCAGTCCAACCATCTTTTGAGTCTACAATTCTTTGTATATCTTCTGTACTTCTTTTTTCAGCTTCTAATAATTTATTTGAATTAATTCTTATAACTGTTTTTCCAGCACTACCTGGTAAGTTAAACTCTATATTATACCCTCTCTCACCACTTTGACCTTTGTAATGTTTCATAAATTGAAATACTCTTTTTACCTTTACAACTTCGCCTCTCTTTTTTGAAGCTATTTGTGAATCAAAATTATATTTCCTAATACTTGAAGGGTTAAGTAAGTCAAGTTCTCTTATACTTGTAGCTGGTGATGTATTCTCTACTGATTTAATATTTGCACTCATATCATTCCAAGCGCCTAATATATCTTTTGGTGTATCCCACCAGTAATTTAATTTATCATAATCATGGTCAGCTTCTAATCTTGTCCATAAATCAACAGTATTTAATCTAGCAAAGTTTCCAGGAACAAAACCTTTTATACCAGCTATTACTTTATCAGATGAGCGAGTAGATGGTGTTCTTTGAAATACTCCAGCAACTTCAACTGTTATATTTTCATTAAGATACCCATCTAAATCTTTTATCCAATCATGTAGTCTACCTAACTGATGTTCTTTTTTCCCATTAAATACAAATCCTTCTACATTACCTTTCATTTTTTTATTTAAATCAGCTTGAGCTTTAGTTTTTATATATACTTGACTTATTTGACCTTTCTTAATATCGCTTCTTATCTCTTTTATAAAATCTCCCCAAGTCATTAATTGGTCAGGTGCATTTTTTCTATTTACAATTATGTTTGTATTATTTTCATCAAATCTTTTTGTATAATTATTACTACCTATTTCAGCTTCACCAAATGTATATATTCCTTCAGTACCATCTTTTCTTGTTTCAAATTCTGTATTCCTTAAACCTTTTGTATGGTTAAATTCATAATATGATGGAACTAAAACACTCTGACTACCATGATTGTTCTCAGGACTTATCATACCAGACTTATCAATAAACTCTCTCATCATAGCATTTCTCATACTATTTTTAAATGGTAAGAACATAGGATACCCATCAGCGCTTAACCATCTAGACATAGTACTATACATTGTATTGTCTACGTCATCACCAACATTACCAACTAAAAACTTTGCAAAAGCTGTTATTCTAGATATATTTCCACCACCTACAATACTAGATAATTTATCTTCATAATCTCTTACAGCTCTTCTATTTAACCATTGGAAATATTTGTTATTTAAATTTTGACCTATTAAATCATTACCAACATGCATTGGTATACGAGCTGGTTTATCTTCAGCATGCCAACTTTGCATCTGTATTGATTCTATTGGAAGACCTACTTCTTTTCCAATATTTTCAGATGATAAAAATTCATCCATATCTCTGTACTTACCTAAATCTATAACAGATTCATCATAATCTTTACCTTTAGCTTTTAAAGCAGAATTAAACATTACCATATCTATTTTATTATTTGCAAGATATGGTTCAAATCTAGAATCTACCATAAACATTGTCTTACCTAAGAAAGCAGCTTCTCCATTACTTGCAAATGATATAATTGGTTTACCAGCTTTTGAACCTCTTCTATGGAAATCACCAGTAAGTATTTTTAAAGCTTCCATAAATTTATTACTAACAACTACAACAGAATTAAAATGACTTGTATCACCTAATCCACCAGGATATTTAAGCTGCGTATCAACACTTGTTATATCAGCATCGGGATTTAATCTTCTTGATTCTTTAATTTGTTCTGTTAGATTTCTAAATGCAGATGATAACTTAGGGTTCATTTCACCTTTAGCTAGTCCTTCATCTTTTAATATATGAAATCCAAACATACCACTTTTATTAATAGGTTTTAATACTTCATTAACAATCATCTTCATATCTGGAAGTACACCAGCTGGCATTGTATCTACAAAATCAGTTATCTGTTTAATTCTTTCAACATTAAGATTTGTTGTGCTTCTATTAGCAAACAACCTCATTCTTCTTAATGAATCATGAGCAAATTCTTTTTCAGCTGACCAACCTTTTGTATCTCTTTTAGAATTAACTAGAGAATCCCAAAAGTTTTTACCAAGTTGTCTATCACCAAATATAGTTGTTAACATTGTAGTTGCATGGTCTGAAGTTCTTTCATCAGCTGAGATAGCTCCTTTAAACTTATAACTAGTAGGAACACCATCTTCATTAACTTCAAAAGGTTCTACAATCCTAGTATCTTTAGCCTCAACATACTTACTTAACATTCTATCAATATAATTTGATATATCAGTATCGTCAGTCCATCTTTTCTTAGCTTCTTGTAATGTATTTACAAATGTATTTGCCATTTTGTGAACACCACCAAGAGATTCACCTTGTCTAGCTTCTAGTAAAGGAATACCTATACCTGATTCTACATCAGCAAGCCAAGCT
>Ga0181420_1000823_pt1 | contig 12091 bp, 14 predicted proteins | sample 43SPOviralmetaG_FD_130145 | JGI IMG/M metagenome (GOLD analysis project Ga0181420, IMG submission 130145) | Marine viral communities from the oligotrophic San Pedro Time Series (SPOT) site, San Pedro Channel, CA, USA - 43 SPOT_SRF_2013-05-22 | ecosystem: Environmental > Aquatic > Marine > Strait... | reverse complement strand
TTTTCTTCAACATTTTTGTATCAACAACTGTACCTCTGTATACTTCACCACTCTTTGGTTTTAATTCTTTAGGATAACTTGACTTCTTTTTATATAGAGACTCTATTGTACTATCTATATTAGTTGACCTTTCACCACCAGCTTTCATGTACTTCTTTAACATTTCAATTTCTTTTGAAATATCTTCATTTAATATGTCTTTTAATTTAATCATAAATCTAGGTCCTCTATTCCTGGGTCTTCTTCAACATATCGATCTGGGTCTAAATCCTTTGCATATTTTCTATCTACAAATTGTTCTTGTCCTACTGGATCATATATATTACCTTTTTTATCTACTAACCAATAATGTGGAATATATTTCCAAGCTTCTGAATACTTACTGTTTTCAATCCAGGCCTCTCTTTCTTTAGCATTATTCCAGTTACCGCCATCATCTAAAAATTCTATTTTCATTTCTTGAGTAAAATCTTTTTTACCTGATACTACTTTATCTGCTCTAAAATATCCTTGTTCTTTGTTTGGAAATGGACTTTTTAATTCTATGCCATATTTGTTTTTTGCAAAAGACATAATATCTAATGCAGCGGGGCCACAACCGTCTCGTCTACAATAATATTTGTACATTTCTTGTCCAAACTTTGGATTCCCAATATGATCTAGATTATAGCTCGAGCCTCCTTTTTTTGTATGTTCTTTCCAAGCATCTATCACCTCTTGAGGTTTTGGAGTTAATGCCTCAAACATATTATCTACATTTTCTAAAAATTTAGAAAACTTAATAGGCGGCTTACTGATCTTTTCTTTGATTAATTTTGTAATAGATTTAACTTTTGGATATCGTCTCAACATATTTTTTACAGCCGCAATATTCTTGTTTGAATCGTCCATAAAATAAACTGTATCATATCCTTTCCTAATCTGGGCCTCTATCCAATCTGCTTTATCTTGTGGATTAGCACTTCCTAATGGAACTACATATGCATCTATACCCATTGTTTTTAAAAAACTAGTAACTGGAGCTCCTAATCTTCTTGCAGTTAATATAGTAACCTTTCTTGACCCCTTTGCTGCTCTTCTTGCTTTATCTAATTGTTTTCTTAATAAATCAGCATTTTGTTTTATCAATCTAGGATTTCTAATTTTTCTATCAAAATCTTTGAAATCAAAATCTTCACCTGGTCTAGGTTTGTAAACAGCGAACTGAGCAGGATCTAATTTTTTTATGGTCCTACCTGCTCGTGTTACATATATCCATGCATCTGATTTTGCAATGGTATCGTCAAAATCGAATACGCTAAGTACTCGCCGTTCACGTAGTAATGATTTTAATTTCATCATAATTTCTATATAGCTTGATCAGGATACCAATCATCATCCCATTCTTTAGGATCTAACAACCTTCATCCTCATCGTAAATAATATCATCTGATTCTATTAAAGTATATGTAAAATTATTGCTCCAAGCTTCTCTTGCTTCTTGGCATATACTTAAAAATTCATTCCAATCATCATTGTCTGCAATTACTTGACAACCTGCTGACCATTTATCTACTCTTGTAGACTTTCTTCCTGGCTTTGCAGTTGCTCTATGAATATTGATTCCAAATAAACCTGTCTGTGTATTGTTATCATCTAAATCATACACTCCATCTTTATTGTTATCTCTATAAACAGTAACATCTTTTTGTTGTCCTAATGCAGTATATTTTCCTGCATGTAATCTAATTTTATGAGAGCCTTTGTATTGTCCTGGTTTTAGTACAGCTACTCCTTCTTTCCTCATTATGTTTTCAACCCAATGTGTTCCTGGATCTGTTGTGCAATCATAACATGCATAATGCCATTCGCCATCTACTTTATATGATATTGTTATTTTATCATCAAATGCATTTGTTACTCTACCTTTAGTTGCATTATTTCTAACTCCAACGATATTAACATTATAATCACCGTTTTCAAACCATTTGTAGCCTTTTGCTTTTACAGACCTTTCGATCTCATCTCTTGTATACATATTTTTCTCCTTGTTTTATGTTTATTATAAATATTCGCACTGACGGTTATTTTACTCTTTTTCAGGGCGTTTCTTATTTCTCTTATTCCTTTTATCATGGCCGCGGTCAAATTCTTCATATCGACCTGCTTTTCTGCGTGGAACTTTTTCTTTATAAGGCTGATCATAATAACGATCATCTCTAACTTTTGGCATTACTGAGTCCGTATTTGTAATTTTTTAATCTTGTCTAGGAATTCTTCTACTGAATATGTAGTTCCTTTATCATCTAATATACTTACACCTTCTAGAAATTCTGGATGTTGTACAACCATTTTTTCTAATTTGGTAAATGCTGTTCCTGCCCAGAATACTTTAAATGACTGTTCACCTAATAAGTATATTTCTTTTGAAAAATCTTGATTTGTATCTTCTAATATGTTAATAAAATACTGCATTATATTACTGCTCTTCCTTTTTGTTCTAACCAGTCTTTATGTTTTCTAACCGAGGTATTTTTTTCATGAGTTGCCATTAACATTGTTGGTAATAAATCTAATCCCATTGATACTTTTAGTAATGCTTGGACATCTTTAGGAAAACAATGTCCTCCATATCCATAGTCTCCATCTGGTCCTGGCACTTGCCAATGTGAATAACCTAATCTATCATCATGACGAGCATATTCAACTACCTTATCATAATCAATATCCAATCCCTCACATATTTCATACATTTCATTTGCAAAAGAAACTTTCATAGCAAGAAAACAATTTGTAACATACTTTACCATTTCTGCATATGTCGAACCTGTTTTAATGATAGGAACTTTTGGAAATACTTTTCTAAAAATTCTAGCAACCTTTGTTGTAGCCGGTCTTGGACCTCCTACTATAATTCTATTTTGGTTCTTAAAATCTTCAATTGAATTTGCTTCTGTTAAAAATTCTGGATTAAATACTATATCAAGGTTTTCATATTCATCGTTCCATTTTTCAGTTGTACCAGGAGGAATAGTTGATTTTACTACTATTGTTTTGCATCTATTCATATAGTTTAAATCATGTAATACAGGTTCAATGATTCCTAAATGACATGCGCCACCCTTTTCCATTGGCGTCGGCAAACATACAAATATTATATCTGATTTGATTGCTAGGTCTTCAATTGTATTACACGTACTTTCTTTTGCAATATCAAATGTTTCAATATTATAAAACTTTGCTAATCCTTCATTAACTGCAGTGCCGACAAATCCTTGACCTACAATTCCTATTATACTTTTTTTAGCCATTTATTTTTTCCATATATTTGGTGATCCATTTTTTAAGATTACCTTCTGGTTGCCAATCTAATTCTAAATCTATTTTTGCATATGATGCTAAAGTTTCAAATGGTTCAACAACTTTATTACCATATGTTTTTTCACCACCCATCATATCAACTAATTCATTAACTGATATATTATCTCCATTACCTACATTATATACTTCACCATCAAATTCTCTATCTGCAGTTGCACACATAATATTTGCCTTTACAACATCACCCACATATGTATAATCTCTTCGTTGTTTACCGTCATTGTTTATAGTACAAGGCTTTCCTTCTTTAATCTGAGTTGCAAAGATTGGAATTGCTAATCTATATGCGCCATCTAATGACATCCTATCTCCGTACACATTAAAATATCTTAAACATACAGTATCAATATCATGTAAGAAACTATATAATTTACAATATTGTTCTCCAATCAATTTATGTAATGCATAAGGAGATATAGGATTCAATTTATGCTCTTCACCAGTAGGAACTTTTGCATCTCCATATACAGAACTAGAAGAACTAAATACAAATCTACCAACACCGGCATTTGATGCTGCGACTAATAAATTATGTGTAGCTGTAACATTAGCATCATGATATGGTATTGGTTGTTCAATTGATGGTTGAACTCTTGCTAATGCAGCTAAATGAAATACTACATCTACTCCTCTCATAAATTCAGTCAGGTCATCTACATTTACTGTTGTTAAATCTTGTTTCCAACAATATGCTGCTGGATTAACGTTTTCTACTTTACCTGTTGAAAAATCATCTATTATAGTTACTTGTACTCCTTGTTCAACTAACTTATCTACTATATGAGAACCTATAAATCCGGCTCCTCCTGTTACTATTGCTTTTTGCATATTATTAATTCCTTTTCGTATGTTATTAAATCATTTATTGTTATCATTAGATTACCAAGATCAAATGCTCCTAATGCTCCACTATCTTTTAAAATTTCAGATAATTGTTGTATGTATTGAAAATCTTGTTGATGAAAATTTCTTGCATTTATTTCAACTTTTATTTCATTATCTACAACATCATCTAATGTATAAAATTTATCTTCTAAATCATATAATGTATCTTCTTTTTTAATATATTCTGTTACATCAATATCACAATACACTGAACTACACCATGGTTCAAGAACTTCTATTAATTGTAATGTAGCGTTCTTAATAATAAAACCAATATCATACTTTGGTGGAATGATAGGTTTCATAAATTCATCATGGCTCACTGCATGTCCCCATTTTCTAATAAAGTTTCTCATATTTTTTGTAGTGGTTCCAATCCATTCTTCTGAATTCTTTCCTGGAGCTCCTCCTGAATATGGATTAAATCTAGAACCTCTACTTGTCATATGATATACAAATCCTTCCCATGTCTGTATAAAATCTATATCATTTAATTGAAACCTATTGAATATATCTGAGTCTTCTTTTGATTGTGGTGCAAACAATACATCATGTCCTCCAATTGCTTGAAATTCTTTTTTATAAAATGCCCATGGAGCAAATATACCTTTTGTATCTGGTATTTTGTCTCCTTGTTTAAATCCTACTAACCATCTTAAAAGTTCGTCCTCTTTAAACTCTTCAGGTTCTACTCCAAAATCTTCTACTATTTTTTCTACTCCTTCTGGATGTAACGGTGGTTCAATTCTAGTCAATGAAACAATTGTTTTTGGCTTTATATGTTTTGCAATTGCATCTAAAGATTCCGGACATAAATACATATCTGCATGGAATACCATACAAATATCATGACTAGCTGTTTCATTGATAAGCTTATCATTTAATATAACTAATCCTTGTCTATCCGGTCCGTCATTTCTTATGGCTTTGAAATTAGAATCTTTCATCATTGTTTCTTGACACCAAGTCCATGTACCATCAGTTGACGCGTCATCTGCTACACAAATTTCTACTTCATGATTACCTTGATTCTTTTTTATAGAATCATAGCACCATTTAAGATATTTTAAGTTGTTCCTTGAAGGAATTATAAAACTGATTTTCATGATAATATTTTTTATAGTTTTCTCTCGCTATATTACTACAATATAAATAAAATTCTTCATCTTTCCTAAGCTTTTTAGCGATTTGTTTTGCTTTTGTTATATCCCCAACATCTACTGTACAATCTGGATGTAGGTTCATTTGAGTATCTAATCCATTATAGCCTATACATGGGATACCTAAGTATCCACAATTTAATGCAAATGTACCAGCTGCATGAGTTCTCATTAAATGTACTCCATATTTAAATTTATTTAATGTATGAATCCATTCTACCCAAGTCATGTATGGAAGATGATTTAGCCCTTCCATCCAATTTTCATTTTCTATTTTTCTACCCATACTAGGAGCATGTATTTCTGAATTAAATTCTTGTGCTACTATATATGAATCAAATCCTCCATACCAATGACAAAAATTTCCTCCTATCATTACATTTGTTCTATTTAATTTTGGAACCTTAACTGAATCTTCTATCATAAGACTTGGTAATACTTGGCATTGTTTACCTGTAAGTCCTTCAAAATATTTTTTATCTATTTCATTATGCACAAACAAAAAATCCATATCCATTAAAGTATTATAAAACCAAATTTGTTGTTCTATTTTATAATCTTGAAAATACCAATGAGGTCCTTCCTGCATTGTTGCAACTCTATTACACCACTTTTTAATTCGTTCCAAATCAAATTCTGGATTATTTTTTGGTATGATAATTATTCCTAAGTCATATCTACCCATATATGTTGTAGAACCGTCATGGATATTATAATGGTCTGCATCTAATGCACACATCCAGGCCATTTCAGTTCTCATATTTGAATTATCTCTAGGAACTTTACCTTGCCACTGTCCTTCTGTAAAAAATGCTATGTTCATGATATTAGTTTATTTATTTCTTGAGTGGTCATATGTGTTGCTGTTTCAGATGATAACACCTCTTTAAGATTTGTTAACTCTGGTTGTATGGAATCAAATAACATTATCCAATCTTGTATTACTTTTGTATAAGGTAATTCTTTTTTGCTAATCAATGTCTCATTTAATTTTTCTCCTGGCCTTTTACCTACTTCTTCTATATCTGATGATATTGATTTTGCTAATGCTAACATATTTACCGTCTTCATTTTTTTAGATAAAACAAATGGTTCATTATATTGTGAACTTAAGGTGATTGCCTTTTGAATAAGTCCTGCAGCTTCATTTGTATTAAACATTAACCTATTCATTTTTGGATCTGTTAGTTTTAATGGTTTATTTGCTTTACTCCAGTTTAACCATAATGGTATTACAGAGCCTTCACAATCTGATACATTTGCAAATCTTGTACAAATAAATTTAGTTTTTTTATTATGACATTCTGAAAACATGCGTTCCATCATCTTTTTTGAATATCCATATACATTTTCTGGTGCACATGCTTTATCAGTACTAATACCTACTGTTAATGGAACTTCTGCTCTTACACTAGCTTTAATAATATTTAAACTACCAATAACATTATTTTCTACTGCCTGGCCAGGATTAACTTCTGCAAGGTTGACATGTTTTAATGCAGCTGCATGTATTACAATATCTGGTTTGATTGTTTCAAATATATTTATTAGCTGATCTAAATTATTAATACTACCTATCATACAGTTTACATCAGGAAATTTATCTTTCAACCGTGCTATATTTTGTTCTCCTCTACTAATAGTATAGAATTTATAATCTTTATAATACTTTTTTATAAATGCTGTACCAACAACACCTGTACCACCTGTAATTAATATTTTTTCTTTCATTGTATAACCTCTATAAGTTTATATTTCTCAACAATATGAACACCCTTCTTTGCACATTGAAAATTAGAATGAAATGCCTTTAAGGCTTCTAATTGAAAATACATTTTATTTTGTTGAGTTGTAAACTTTTTTAAACATTTTAATTTAATATCGTAACATTCTTTTATATCAATAAATATGTTAGGAGTCCAATTATTTAGCGTGCTAACTGTATTATATTCAATTAAACTAATTGGTTTTGTTCTTGTTAATGCAGGACATAAATTATTTACAAATATATGTTCATACATAGAATCATCACGAGTTGGAATAAAAATACAATCATAATTAGATGTAATTAATTTATCTAAATAATTGATCCAACCTGGCGTTCCTTCTTTATCTTCAAAATATCCATCATGAAATTGTAAAAATACATTTGGTACATTTGCATTTGACCAACAATCTGATACCTCTTTTAATCTATCAATGTCATTTGTTTTATCAAATCCTTTTGCTCCACCTTTTGTCATAACTAAAATATCAAAATCTGTATCTTGGTATTTTAATATAGTTCCTAACATTCCTAACTCGGTATCATCTGGATGTGGAGATAAACATAATACTTTATCAAAATTTAAGAATTTCATATTTCTTCTATCCTTTTAGTTTTATCACAAATTAATAAATCATAGTCAGGTTTTTCTCCTACACTTAAATGATGATATTTACAATTCCAACTATCCAATTGATTTTTTGTTAAACCAAAGTAATCTACTTTTGATACTGCTCCTCGTGCTGTATAATATGTAATTGTATGTCCTTCATTATATAACTTATTTATTTTAGCTATATTTTCTTTATGAGGCATTGCATTTCGATAACCTAATCGGTTTTCTTTACTTCCATGGAAACAAATTGTTTCATCAATATCTACAAATATTTTCATATATAAAGTTCCTTATAATATCTAATCATTTGAGTACCATCTTTAACATTCAATGTAGTATCTACATCTTCTCCTAATGCATTTTTAATACCCAAATAGAGTAAATTGACTCCAGCGGCATGGCATGCTCCAATACTTGCAGCTACCCTTGAATTAATTTCGTATGGATATAATTTACCATCATCTGAATATCTAAATTGTATATTAATTATATGATTAAAATTATATTTACTACAAATATCTTTAACTGCTTTTATTACATCTGGATTCATTTCAACTTGACCAATTACTGATAATCCTGGGGCTGGTAATACTCTTACTTTAGGAATTGCATATAATACTGTTCCATCTTTTATTAATACATCTACACTATATTCTTTGCCTGGTAAGTATTCCATTAACACTATATCTGGAAATTTCTTAATCTCTGGACTTTGTAATGCAGTAGTTATATCTTCTAATGTTGCAAAAGGCGTACCTGGTTTATGGTTAAGTAATAGATCTCCTTTTGCTAGTGCACTTTGGATAATTCTCATACCTCTATTTCCCCTACCAAGTCTTGGTTTCATAACTACAGGCTTATCTGGATACCCTAATTCAGCAGCCGCGGCTTGTAACCCAATAATAGATTTAGGAATTCTAAATCCTGCACAAGGCAATCCTTCTTCTTTTATATGATTCAAAAAGTTTCCTTTATCTGCCGCTAACATATGAGTGTCATATTCATTTGTCATAATAGATGTATGTATAATATCAAATTTTGATTTATGCTTACTTAACTCAATAGCCTCCTCATCTGACTTTGGTATTATTAAATCAACATTATTTTCCTTACATATTAAATATAAGATGTCTGCATATCCTCCTGCGGATGCTCCTGGAATTTTTATAAATTTATCTACCATATGAGTTCCAGGTCCTACATCAGACATATCAACTCCTATGATTGTAATTTTTCGTTCTGTAACATCTCTCATACAATCAATTTGGCTAGGAGTAATCAACCCATTACAGGCTGTTAATAAAATTGTTATATCTTTCATTATTTCATCATTTTTATATTATTATATTGTTGTATTGGTACATCAATTACACATACCTTTTTAGAGCTTAATGCTAACATAAGAGTAGGAATTAAATCTTTAGGTTCATTAATTGAAAATCCTAAAGCTCCAAATCCAGTTGCTATACTTTTAAAATCACGAGCTTGTTTAAAATCTGCTGCATGGTGTACACCTGTTGTTTCTAACTGTTTATTTTTAACCATTCCATATGCGCCATCATTCATTACAATATATACAATAGATTGGTTCTGTTCAACAGCTGTTGCTAATTCTTGTATATTCATTTGAAATCCACCATCTCCTGCTATTGCAACTATCTTCTTATCAGGACATGCTATATTTGCTGCCATAGAAGCAGGAACTGCAAACCCCATAGTTGATAATCCATTTGAAAAGATAACTTGATTAGGTTTATTTACTTCATAATATAACCCAATTGCTTGCTTATGTAGTCCTACATCTGATACTACTATATCATCATCTGACAATACACTACTTAGATCTTTCATTACCTTTGCTGGATGTAATGGATACATTTCATCAATACCATCTGGTGGAGTAACTCTGATTTTCATATCTTCTAAATTTGTAATAGGCTGCCTTTCTATTAATCCAGGATTGATATTTACTAACTTATTTAGTATATCATTTATATCACCTATCACTTCGACATCTGGATAATATGTTGTATTGTCTCCACTTGGAGTATTATTATCAACATGTACTACCTTTTTAGCTCCTTTCCATATATCTTGAGTCACACCTTCAATAACATCAAATCCAAATGCGATAATTAAATCTTGTTTACCTAGTACTTCTTTAACCTTTTGTGAATGTCTACTCAAAACTCCACAATTTAATTTATGGTTATTTTGAATAGCTCCTTTACCTTGAAATGATGTATAAAACGGAATATTAAATAATTCTATAAATTCTTGTAGCTTCTCATAACTTTTTGATCTTATAACTCCATTACCAATGATTGCTACAATTTTATCTGACTTATGAATTAATGTACGTAATTGTTTAAGTTGTTTTTCATATTCGTAAATAACTTTTTTATTACTTTTGATTGTTCTATAATTCTTTACCTTTTCAGTTAGAATGTTAATTGGTATACTAACATGTACTGGTCCTTTAGTTTCTGTTTCAGCAATATTAATTAATTCGTTTATAGTTGAATTAATATCTTTAGCTCTATAAATCATTCGACTTGATTTAGTAACTGGTTCAAATAACTTTTCTAAATCAATATACTGATGAGAATCTCTATATTGTTGATCTAATGCTAATTGTCCACTAATTGCTAATACAGATGATCTATCTTGATCAGCATTTGCTATTCCTGTAAGCATATTTGTTGCTCCTGGACCTAATGTCGAAAAACAAACTCCTAACTTTCCTGTTAACCTAGAATAAACATCAGCCATCATTGCACCAGATTGTTCATGCATAGTATTAAAAAATGTAATTCCTGAACCTTGTAGTTCTTTAAATAATTCATTTTCTATATCTCCAGGTACACCAAAGATGTATTCTACATTATTCTCTTTAAGTGTATCAATTAATATTTTTGCGCCGTTTAACATATTTCTTGTATTGTTTTAAATTGAGCATCTTGTGATTTTAAATAATCTAATGATAATCTCATTTGTTCATAATTAGTTTTGTTCCAACAATTATCATTCCAATCTCCAGCTATATGAGATTGAAACATTATCCTTCCTTCATGAGTTGATATATCTGTTGTATGAATGCCATCTGCTCCAAATATCATTTTACAATCCCATTGTAACCCTCTATTGTGTTCGTAATGTACTGCAGTATATTTAAATAATGGACCTAACCATTTTGCGGATTCCGGTGTACATAACCAACCTGGATTCCTCCATCCTATAGGTTTATGATCAACATCACTCCATTCTTCCATCATCATCCAAATTCTTGATTTAACTTTATCTGCAGTATCTAATTCAAAAAATTCACATTCACCAATATCAGTTCTTTCACACATATGATAATGACCATGAGCTGCTAATTCAAAATATCCTTTTGATTTCAACCAATCAATCCAATCTTTATGATCTGATATAGGAAATTTATCATGGTAATTTGATGGTATGAATAATGTAAACTTAGCACCAAACTCTTTATTAAGCTCTTCTAAGTAACCCATACATTCATCTCCTTCAAGACCCCAGCCTTTCTCTGGATGTATATCATCAATTGCTATTGTTACTTCCATACGTCTTCCCAAGTAAATGATTTATAATTTGGATTGAATAAATTTGTATAATTTTGCTCACACATTTGGTTTGCCTTTACATACCAATCATTACTTCTTCTTTTTTCATTCATAGTTCCATCTTTTCTTTCTCCAGCAACATGCATTCTTTTATTTGGATGATTTCTATTATGAACTAATAATATATTATTGATTACATATTGTGGTATGTTACCTAATACTTTATTTGTCATCCACATAAATGCAGAATCTTCATGAACAAAGAAAACAGACTTTGGAATGTTAACGCCAGCTCGAATGACCTCCGAAGAGATAACTAGTCCACACCCGTTAAACTTATGTTGGGGCATTATCTTAACATCCAACTCGTCTGTCTTATTATTTATCTTATTCATTTCATCTTTAGTCATTGTATATCTTAAACTCCACCAATGCTCAGGCTTGAATTGTTCTGGTTTGTCATAAAATGGTTTATCTGTAAAATCTGGATGTTCTAATGGTTTCCAACTATTATCCCACATCTTACAAGTTCCAAAGAATGCTAAATATTTTGGATTGTTATTTTGTAATGACATTTGATGTAAGTTATCTAATATAGCAAATGTTTGCTTAGGTAATAAGGCATCGCTTTCACCCCATAAGAGAACGTCTACTTGGTCACAGTAGTCGGCATTGAATATCCTTCTATAGTCTGCAATTGTATGAAGATCATCTGTAT
>Ga0181420_1000817_pt1 | contig 12120 bp, 14 predicted proteins | sample 43SPOviralmetaG_FD_130145 | JGI IMG/M metagenome (GOLD analysis project Ga0181420, IMG submission 130145) | Marine viral communities from the oligotrophic San Pedro Time Series (SPOT) site, San Pedro Channel, CA, USA - 43 SPOT_SRF_2013-05-22 | ecosystem: Environmental > Aquatic > Marine > Strait... | reverse complement strand
ACGAATTTAGCCTTTGGATTTAAATTATCTATATTACCTGTAGATAAATTATCGAATACAATTACTTCTATTCCTTGTTCAACTAATTTGTCTACTAAATGTGAGCCTATAAATCCAGCTCCCCCCGTTATTATTACTCTTTGCATATTATTAAATCTTTTTCGTATGTGTCCAATGAATTGATTGTTATTTTTAAATTACCTAAATTAAAGGTTCCTATTTCGCCACTATCTTGTATAATAGCTGATAATTGTTGAATGTATTGAAAATCTTGTTGATTAAATAAAGAACCATTAATTTCTACTATTATATCTTTCCCCCCATTAAACCAAGGCTCTAATATAGCTTCTAATTCGGGGTTTGGATTGTTTATAACTACTGATTTTTTATAAACAGGAGATACTATTGGTTTCATTAAGGGTGTATGATTAACACTTTGACCCCATTTTCTAATAAATTCTAATGTAGATGCATTCATATCTTTTTTCCATTGTTCATGACGTTCTTTATCGCCATCAAAACTACCTGCACCCCTACCTGTTAAATGGTATACTAATGAATTCCAAGGTTGAATGAATTTAAAACCATCTAAATACATTCTATTAAATACATCTGAATCTTCCCTACATGAATGCATTCTAGGATCGTGTCCCCCTAAAGCTAAAAATTCTTCTTTATACATCATCCAAGGTGCAAATATACCTTCTGTTGTTTTATCATCATCTATATGCTCATCTACATACTGATTGAATTGGTCCTTTTTAAATTCTTCAGGCCACATACCAAAATCAAGTAAGATTTTTTCACCCCCATTAGGATGAATTGGTGGCTCAACACGAGTTGAACATACTACTGTTTTTGGTTTTAAGTGTTTAAATGCTTTCAAATCAGCATCCTTACCTAACATCATGTCAGCGTGAAATATCATAAAAATATCTGTAGTTGATTTTTCAATACAAAAATCATAAGCCATTCCGATACCATATAATTCTTCCCCTAATTTAGGGTTTATATAATATTCTATTTTATATTCGTCTTTTACTTCTTTTAACCATTCAATAGTACCATCTTCATCGCTGTCGACGAATATTATAATATCATGGTCTTTACGATATGCATTTTCACGAATTGAGGGTATACATGCTTTAAGGTAACGTAAATTTGTTTTACTTGGTATGCAAAAAGTTATTTTATCCATTATACTTGTATTAATAAATCACAAAGTGGTTTATGTTTATCTTCTAACTTATCAAAATCTTCTTTTTTCATCTTAAATTTAGAAGTTTCTTCAAAAAATTCTACATGGCAAACATAATCTAAAGTTAACATAGTTCTATCTTTATTTAATGGTTTTGTTCCTCTGTGCCACCCATTAGTATCTGCCATTAATAAATCTCCTTTTTTAGCTGTAAGGTATTTTACTTTATCTTCCCCATATATTTGGTTTATACTATTAGTATCCCAACTATACTGTTTATTCCAATTATGTCCATTAAGTTCAAATTTTTTAGTATGACTTCCTTCTACATAACAAAAAGGTCCTCCATTTTCATCAACATCATCTAAATAAACAAAAAACTTTAGAAATCGTGGTGAGTTTGGATCAACATGGTATATTTGATTACCTCCTTCTACCATATTATTTACAAATGATCTTCGTAAATTACAAGTACCAAAAGCTGGTTGACAATCCATATAAGCTCCTGCTATGTCTATTATTAAATCATTGAATACAAAAGGATGTATTTCAGGGGCACTTATTAGAGGTTGAAGACATTGAATATATAATTTATTATCTCTAGCATCTTGTTGAGATATTTTTCCTTGATTGTCTGGGTGATTTCCATCACTTAATATTTCGTCAACTTTTCTATTTATTAAATCTACTTGATTTGTATCTAAAAAACCTTCTATTTTATGATATCCCTTTTCTTCAATTTTTAAAGCTATATCTAAAGCTTCATTTGAAGGATTATAATTAGGATATTGTTCTTGTCTTTTAACATAGGCTTCACTATATTTAGATAAATTTGTGTAACCTTTAGTTACTGCTTTTGGATCAGGCCAATGTACCCATTCTAAATTATTATTCATATTCTTCGCTTATATTTGTTATCATATTATATGGTTTTCCCTTTCCTAAATTTATAAGGGATATTCCCATTTCTTTACTAGTTGCATAAAGTTTTTTTCCAAAATTTTGAAAATCGTTCCAATAAACTTTATAGTTATATCCTGTTTTACCCATATCTCCTGTCCCTTTATGGTCTCTAAAATAGTTTTGGGGGTCATCTTCCCAATTTTTACTAATTCCATCAATCCCACAAATATATAATTTTTCAGGTTCACATGCAAGTGTTAACCAACATAATCTTGCTGCTACTCCTTCTTTACCCCCTAATATAACATAATATATAAGTCTATCTTCATATTTTTTTGTAAATTCATGAAAAACTGTAGATTGGTAAAAATGATGTACTTTTGGTTCAAAAGCTATGGTACATTTAGGATTTGAGTCTAGATATTCTATTAATTTAGGATCTTCTAAATCTACTAAATCAGTAAGTGTTACGTGGATTGGTTTTTGTTCAAGTATATCATCATTTAAGTAGAAAAAACTTGTAGTTACTAATACATCCCAATCTTCTGATTTCCAATCTATTTCACGAGCTGAGGGTCCTGACCCTAATAATAATACTTTTTTACCTAATAAATTTTCACTTAATAGATCTGTGTTTCCTTTTATATATTTAAACTCATTTTCTTCTGCCATCGTTATTAATTTTATTAATTTGTGGTAATTATTTCCTTCTTTTAGATCTACCATTGTATAATAATTCTGCTGTGTTAAATTGCCATTCGTAATCTATATCAAAACATTCTAATTCATCCATAGGATATAATTTTATTCCTCCCTCTTTTTGAAAATCCCCCATAAATTTATTATCTTTTATTAGGTCCATTCTGCTAGCATATAAAACATGAGCAGCTTTATAAGTGATTTCTACTGCTTTAGTATTCATTAGTGTTTGGTCTTCAGGCCAAGGGGTTACTAATCTGCCTTCTTTATTCCAATAATAATCTTTTGTTTCTATTACTCCAAATAAATTTTCTTCTTCTTGTTCTATAAAATGTTGAATAAATTTATCTATTGTCTCTATTTTTAATAAAGGTGAACATCCATTTACTTTTATAACATATTTAAATGGTAATTTATCATGCCATTCATATATTTTTTGAAGACTATTATCATTGTTAGCTGATTCATAACTTCTATTATATGTGTTGATATTTAATTTATCTGCTATTTGTTTTAATTCATCCTCATATACTGAAGCTATTACATTTTGTTGAGGTATTACTTTAGAATTAAGTAATTTATTTAAAGTTAATTCGAATAAATTAGTGTCAGCAAAAGGTCTTAACATTTTATTAAGTACTCTTTGTGAGTTGACTCTTGCTTGAACAATTACTGCTATGTCTTTAATATCTTTCATTAAATATCGTATTGATATCCTTTTACATCTCCTGTAAAAGACCAATCGTTAGTAAGATTTTTACTTATATGTGTATTTAAAGGAATATGGTAAGGCCTAAAATTATATATCATGCATATTCTTTCAGGTTTTTCCGTTGGTATTGTTGCTTTGTGAGGTGTATTTTGACTAAAAACAACAAATGTTCCTGGTTCTCCCTCTATATAATGTTCTTCATACCCTTGATTCTTTAAATCTTGAATCACTTCTGGGCCAAGTCTACTACCTGGAAAATTAGGAGAACGTGTTTCAGTTGGGGAAATTCTAGAACTTTCTATTAATAAAGCAGAATCTTCTTTTTCTAATCTTAAAATTCTAAAAGCTCCTGTTTCTTTTGTAGTAGGGGTTAAATATACCATTAATTTAATTTGGCCTGGGGCACAATTATCATAATGCCAAAGCCAAGATGATGATTCAGAAGAATCTGTTATTTTATTTTTATAAACATGTAAATGTTGTACAAAAACTTCTGATCCATATAATTTATTAGATAATTCTTTAGAAAAATGTTCTCCTAATTCTAATACTTCATCTACATCTAACATACCTGTTAATTTATATGCAAATTTATGGTCTTCTTTTATTATTTCTTCATTTTTTATTTTATCATTTACTATATTAGAAATATTAGATATTAATTCATCATAGTTAGGAGGTAATTCTATTCCTAATTTTTTACCATTTATATCTAAAGCAAATTTATTAACATCTACGTTTAATTTTTTTGTTCTTGTTTTTTCGACATAATCTTTGTAAGAATTATATCCAAATACTTTATTTACATAACTCATAATTTATCCTCTTAATTTTTTTCTTACTGGTATTTCAGATTCAGTTACTGTTATTTTTCCATCACCAAATGCTTGTTCTAATTCTCTAACACCTGATACTAATTTAAATAATCCATGAGGAGTAACAGAACCTGAATGATCTGATCCCTCCATATTTCTATCTAATGTAATATGTCTTTCAAGAATTGTAGCCCCTAATAAAACAGATGATACTGTTGTTCCTAAAAGCATCTCATGTCCCGAATATCCTACTTCACATTTAAATCTATCTTTTAATGTTGTTATAGCAGATAAATTTAATTCATCTACTGGTGCAGGGTATGTTGAATTACAATGTAATACTGCAAAATCACATGCTGTTTTTCCTTCTTTAACTTCATCAAAATTCCAAGGTCTTAAAGTTTCAGCTGTGTCCCCTGGTAATTTTAATATCACTATAGCTCTTTCAACCTCAGCAAATGTACTCATACCTGTACTTATGATGACTTTTTTACCTGTTCTTTTAGCTGCAAACATTAAGTCTTCATTAGTAATCATTGCTGAAGGAATTTTTATAAAAGGTATGTCATATTGAGCTAAAAATTCTAAAGAATCTAAATCCCATGGACTAGCCGACCATGCTATATTTTGTTGTTTACAATAACGATCTATTTCGTCATATTCTTCTTTACCAAATTCAATTTTATATTTGTATTCAAGATATGTCATATCTTCACCTTGCCAACTTCTAGGTTTTGATTTTTGTTCTTCAGGAACACAAACGTCTGGATTTCGTTTTTGAAATTTAACAGCATCACAACCTGAGGCTGCAGCTATATCAATAAGTCTTTTAGCTATATTAATATCACCTTGATGATTGATTCCAATTTCTGCTATAATGTAAGTTCGTTTCATATTTCTTCTATTCTTTTTGTTTTATCACATATTAATAAATCATAAGCTGGTTTTTCACCTACACTTAATTCATGGTATAAACAACCCCAAATATTTAATTGTTCTGTGGTTGTTTCTAACCAATCTATACCTGTTACTGAACCTCTAGCTGTCCAATATATTATTGTATGTCCCTTATCATACAACTTATTTATTTTGTTTATATTTTCATAATGGGGGATTGCTTCAGGATAATTTCTTTCTCCATCATAAAAACATATTGTTTCGTCTATATCAACGTATATAGTTAATTTTTCCATATAAACCAAGTAGGGTTATGGGATTCTGAATATACTCTAAATTGTTTTATTTCTGATTTATGTTCTTCTACAAACTCATCAACTGCTTCTTTTACCCCACATCTTACTCCATTCCATACTGTTTCTTGAAGCATGTAATCATGACCACAAAATAAAGTATTACATTTATTCCACCAATTATTTAGGTCTTCTTTAACCCCTTCGTATGAATGATCTCCATCTATAAAAATCACATCAAAATAATTATCTAATACTCTATTTATATAAACTGGATTATTAGAAAAAGATCTTATTATTTCTATTTTAGGATCATTGATATAAAAGTTAACTAAATTTTCATATTGTTTAAAGGCTTCTGTTCTTTCTCTGCTCATATCGTTTTGTGAATCTTTTTCATATAAATCCCAACAATCAAGAGCTACTGCGTGTTTAGTTATTAAAGGAGTTCTTGTTTTAAAAGTATTACCTTCTCTTACACCTACTTCTAAGTAAGTTGATACTCTATTTCCATCAAAAATTCCATTTGCTTTACCTTTTAGAGATTTAAATAATTCTTGTGTTAATTCCATATTATATTTGTTTTGAAAATTTAGATATTTCATCTAAAAAATTTATTATTCTAAATGATGATTTTCCGTCTAAATTATATTCATCAAACATTTTAATCAATTCCCCATATTCCTTTTTAGGTTGTGAGAGACATTTTAATTCCCAATCAAAATCTATAGTATTATCTTTTACGATATTTAATAAAGAAGAATTAGTCTCATTAAATTTATTTAATCTATTTATTTCAATTAGGTTTTTAAATTCTTCTATTGTGTTTAACCCCCATACTCCCATCCAAAATCTAGCAGAATCTTCTACACCATTATTAGTTTCTTGTATATAACAGTCTATATCATTCATTCTATTACTTGCATCACAAACACTATCTAAGTTTATAATTTTTTTATTATGAGCAAAAGCAAAATTAAAAACACTACTTGCAGCTGCTATGTGTGTATCACATATTTCTGACATAGCATATATGTCATTCTCGTTGTATATTACTGTGACTCCTTCTACACAGAAGGGGTTAAATTGATTTGCAAATCTTTGATTATAGGGCTCACCTGGGTAACATTTATAAAATATTTGATGTGTATCTTTAGTTTTTTCTCTTAATGTTTTAAGTGCTTTAAATGCTGTGTCTCTTGTGGTATTTATTACTCCCCAAAATAATATCTGTTCTTTATTAGGATCTACATCATATTTTGATTTTATATTTTCTATATCATCAGACTTAAAACTACGTGTGTTACCTACTACTATCGATTTTTTGCCAAAATTTTCATCTAAACAATCTATTCGTCTTTGTTTAGCCCATTCACTATGTTCGAAGAAATAATCTACTGTGTTTTGAGGAGAATTATTTCTAGATAACATTTCTAAACGATTTTCAATATTATTCACTAAATGGCTACTTACTTCAACACAACAAATTTTACAATCCCATTTTGATTTAAATTCATGTATAATAGATTGTTCAGGTTGCCATCTTTCTCTAGCTATTATTAAAATATCTGGTTTAAATGGTATTTGTAAACCTAATGTTTCAGAATCATGTAAATTTTCTTCACCTCTTAATTGCCCATCATATTTAAAATGTTGTCTATGTTCAGAATGTGTAGGATGAAGTAATTGAGTATTAGTAGTATAATAGTATAAAAAACCATTATTTGTATTTTTTAATTCATTGGCTATAGGTTCTAAAACCGAATGGTATTTTCTATCTCCTGCGTATAATACTATATTCATATTAAGTCTTTTACTATATTAGTAAATGTTGTATTTTGATTTTTTATATGATCTATAGTTAAGGTATCCAAATATTCTTTACCACTACTTTCCCATAAATGATGAGAATAAGCATTTTCAAATTTGTGGTTTTGTTCAAATAACATTTCTATATGGTGTTGATGATATAAAGGCCAAAAGAAAGCCTCATGTTTTAATGTAGTTATTTCATTTACCATATGTGGTTGTTTAGATAACCATAAAGGATAATGTACTGAATGAGTACACCAAGTATCACTTCCTGGAGGTCCTCCTTTAAAATGTTCATTAAAACCAGCTAACCAATATTGACCAAATGTTGAATCTTTTTCTGACAATATAACAGCAGGACATAATCCCTCACATCCATCTACTCCTTGTTGTCCTAATACAAATTTATTATTTAAAATATCATTAAAAGGTTTAACAAATATAGTATCTGTGTCTGCATATATCCCCCCATACTCTAAAAGTACTTGTAAACGTATAACATCACTTTTATGTGCTGGTTGTGTTATAGGAGTCCCAAATATTTCTGTAGGTGGGTCTACAAAATGTAATTCAACCAAAGGTTTTGTAAGTTCCCACCATTCTCCTTCTGGTTCTTTATCTAACCATATATTGATTTTTTCAGGATTTAATCTAGTAGCACTTTTTACAGATAAATAATGATGTAATTTCCATGGTCTTTCTTTTATATAAACAAAATGAACTATATTAGGTATCATGGTAAACAAATTAAATTGTGTCCTGAATTTGGCCTAATATCTTTATGTGTTTTTATTTCAGTTTGTAAATTATCAATATTATTATTACAAGTATCCATGTCATATGCTTTGTACCCTAAATTATTTATAACATTTATTAATTGGTCTGTTTCATTAGGTGTTAAACCATCATATATTTCCGTTTGTATTATAGGTTTATTTACATTTATGATTTCTTTAAGAGTAGGTATAATTTCTTTATCATGACCCTCAGCATCAATTTTTATAAAACTAATATTGTTAAAATCCTTAGAATAATTTGTTTTAATAAAATCAACTACATTTACCATATAAACATCTAATGGTAGAGAATGTCCTGTTACTCCTACACCTTTATCTAACACAGATGCATAACCCCCATTACACAAACCAGGATCCGAATAATGAAATTCACATTCTCCCTCTTCTGCGGATATTGCAAAATTATAAGGTGTAATGGAATTTAGTGTTGAATTTTTTTCTAATACTTCAAAAGTTGCTGGATTAGGTTCAAATGCAATTACATTCTTAGCAAATAAACTATAAGCTACAGCCATGTTACCTGTTTGTGCCCCAATATCTAATACTACTGAGTTTGGTTTTATAAGTTTAGATATATTGTTTAATTCTTTTGAATTAAATAATGCTTCTAATTCCCAACTACCTTGATATGGATGAAGCCATCTATGGTATTTTATGTTTTTATTATCTACTTCTAGATTTATTTCTGTAGTGTCATAATGGTTATTTGTTTGTTTTAAATAACCTAATACTGCTTCTCTATGTTCTTTTATTCTCTCTATGGTATGTAAATCCATTATTTTAAATTTTTATAATTCTTTTGTGGTACGTTAGGTACTTGACTATACATTAAGTTTCCATATATTTGGGTTCTTTGAAAATCAGTATGGTCATAATCAAGTTTAACAGCATGTAATGTATAACTTGAAGGTGAAAATAAAACAATTGAATTATTTTTAGTTATAGTTTTTACAGAATTACACCAATCCCAAGGGACCCAACATCTATCATAACCCACATCTTTATTCCAATGTTCGTATACCCATTTATAATCTTTTTTGAATTCAAGTAAATGGGTGTGTACAGCGTAATTTTCTACCGAGTTATTTTTATTTATGTTTAATAAATAAGTTAAAGCTTTTCTTCTAGTATCTGGATGAGGGCATATCTCATATTTAGTAAGATTTTTTTGTATTGCTGTTATTATGTCTGTTGGTTCATCTATAATGAACTTATTTTCTAAGGCTTTTTGAAATTCACCTCCATTTAAATATGATATAAGTTCTTTTATAAATTCATTTCTATATTTATGTATTCTAAAAGTTATCCCATAACTTTCTATAGGATTACCCTTTACTTCACCGGGCCAATCATTTTTAGATAATCTATTTAAATAGTCATTTACATCTGTACAACATCCTGGGAAGCTTTGGATTGAATAATCGGATGTTAATATTTTATTTATTAATGTTAATGTATCTTTACACTTTTCAAAATGAATTTGAGAATCATTTAAAATAATATTCAAATGTTCTTCACTTAAAAAATTTTCAATTTCTATATGTTTGAAGGGAGATTCTAAAATCTTAGCATTTTTTATTTTTTCTGCTAGGTAATTAAACATTTTATTTCTTTTTTAATAAAACAGATAAAGAGGGGATTTGGATCCCTGGTTCTTGAAGATCTAATATTTCAAAATGTTGTTCAAATAATTTTGTCATTGATTTTTGAGAGAAAAAATGATAATGACCATCCCATCTATCTACAGGAGGAATTCCTCTGGTACGTGTTCCCTTACTATGAAGAAGGGGAACTTCTAAAACTAAATATTTATCAGTTATTTTACTTGCATTTTCTACAAAACTATGTAAATCTTTAATATGTTCTAATACTTGCCAACATGTTACAAGGTCGTAAGTACGATTAAAATTTAAATCATTAAAATCTCCATGATAAGTGTGATATCCATATTTATTTAAATTATTAACACATATATCGCTTATTTCTTGACATTCTACTGTTGTAAAATTGTCTTTAATCATATTAACAAAAGTACCTCCTCCCGCTCCTATATCTAATAAAGAATCACATTCACCTATAAAATCTTTAATAAGATTAATACGTTTTTTACATATTTCATCTCTAAAGTCGTGAAATTTTTGTGTAAATTCTCCATTATCAATTTCATCAGTAGTACGTGTACCATGATTATTATTTCTATATTCATTTTTGTGGTAATTTAATCCATCACCTGTATAATTTACGTATTTGTGAGAACAATCTAAACATTCATAAACATCACCCCCCGCTGATATTATATCACTTGATCCACATACTACACATTTTTTTATTTCCATTATAAGTGTTTTTTACATTCTAATACAAAAGATTTAAATTGATCTTTCCATTTAGGCATCTTTTCTTCTCTTATTTCATACCATTCTTTAGTATACGAAGGATCTTTTAATATTCTTTGAAATTTATCATTTAATTTTTCATACCAATCATCTTCATCAATATCAATATTATAATTTTCAAAACCATTTAATAACGAAAAATCTCTTACTTTATCTTGCGTACTAAAATAAATCCCAGGAATATTACGCCCTATAGACATTAACTGTCCATGTCCCCTAAAAGCAATTATTGAATCAAAATCTAAATAAACTCTAGATAAAACATCTGTATTAGGATAACGTAATAAATCTATTAGGTTTTGTTTTTCAAATTGAAAGTTTTTAAAATGTCTAAAATCTTTATGACAATGAGGCATTGCCATTAAATTATTATTGATAGCAAATTCTACTAATTTTTCGATATTTTCTTTATTTTTATATCTGTTGTTGTTATGGACTTCGTTTGCGTTAAATGCTGGTTGGATAAAGTTTCTATTAAAACTAGTTTTTGTTCTTACGATATCATTAAAAATAAGACCAGGATCAGGAATTTCTATTATTTTTTCAACTAATTTATCAACATTTTTTGGAGCTTCAAGACTCCATGTTAATGTAGCGTCTGTTCCTAATTCTTTTAATTTATTGATAGAACCATCATTTCTTAATGAAAAAACACTTGAATATTCTATGGTTTCTTTAAAAGATTTAAATGCTTCTTCTGTAAATCCTTCGTATCCTCTAAAATAATTAATTCCCACACCCGCAAAAAATACAGGTATTCCTATAGCTTCTAATATCTCTTTATTAAAAGGTAATTTGTAACTAGTAGATTTTATTCCTTTATCATAAGCTGAGGAAAAATGATATCCATGACTTTCAACTAAACCCCCTCCCCCTACTACAAGGGCATCATATTTCCATTGTTCGAAATAATTTATTACATATTCTATTGAATTTTCTTTTGACCAAAAAGCATTTCCTATATCTATAGTTGTCCATTCAATCTCTGGTATATGTTTGTCGAATTCTTTTCTAACATTTAATAAAGCTATATTGTCTCCTAAATTTCTATCGTATGCTCCTATGTGACCTATTTTCATAAATTTTCGTAAAATTGATTTTGTACTTCTTGTCTTCCTATTGTTTTAGGGTGATATAAACACCACTCTTCTTCCATCGGTAATGCTCCTTTTGTAGATATCCCAACTATTTGTTCGTGTACTTTATTTTGCCATTTAATTTTTTGAGAATTTTGTATAATTCGTGTTTGGTAATCTGGCCAATTAACCCAACCCTTTTCATTTACATTCCAACTCCATTTGTTAATATGTTCTTGAGTTAAACCTTCTACAGTATTAACTCTAGGAACCATAAACATTTCTGTTGTTGGGTTAAGTTTTAAAAGTTCTTTTAAATTTGTAATTAAAGATTCGTATGGTAATTCGTCTGCATCAATTTGGAATATCCAATCGCCTGTACAGTGTTCTTTTAAATTATTTTTAAAATTTGAAAAATGACCATTTAAAGGAAATTCTATAACACGAAATATAGGGTGATTTAATAGATCTATTACTTTATATACCTCAGGTGTAGTATTCCCTTTATCACATTGAACAATT
>Ga0181420_1000816_pt1 | contig 12129 bp, 5 predicted proteins | sample 43SPOviralmetaG_FD_130145 | JGI IMG/M metagenome (GOLD analysis project Ga0181420, IMG submission 130145) | Marine viral communities from the oligotrophic San Pedro Time Series (SPOT) site, San Pedro Channel, CA, USA - 43 SPOT_SRF_2013-05-22 | ecosystem: Environmental > Aquatic > Marine > Strait... | reverse complement strand
TTTCGAACCCAGCTTTTTCCCATAAATAAACTCTAATAGCATCTGAATAATAGTAATCACCATCAGGTGTTTTCTTTGTAAGCTTTTTACGTAAATCAGGAAATTGTTTTATTAAGTTTTTATAATCAGTAGCTATAGCTTGCTTAGCAGCTGTTAGTTCTTGATATGCTCTATTTAATGGCTTAAGTAAAGATTGTTCAAAAAACTCTCTATGTTTATTACCTTGCTCACCTTTACCCATAAAGTTATAAAGCAAACCAGCAAAGTCTTCATGTGATGGTGGTACAAAATACCTAAACTTACCTTTACCTTCGCCACGCTTTCTAGCTTTTGTTTGTGAGTATCTTTTCTTTGATTCAATACCAGTAACATCTTGTAGTATTTTATTAAACTCACCGTCCATGTCTTTACTAAATTGTACTTTAGCTTGTTGTATTTTTGATTTAACATCAAACTGATCTAACATATTTTTAACGGCTTGCACATTTTGTAAAGCATCGTCTGCAAAATAAAAGTCATTATAACCTTCAGATACTTTATCAGCCATCCAAAGTGCTTTAGCTTCACTAGTACTATTACCTAAACCAGTTATATTTTTTAAAGGTATATTTAAACCGTTGGCTTTTAAAAAGTCAAATATAGCTTGTTGAGCAGCAGGTGGTCTAGCTGTTAATACAAACATGTTTTCTGGGCCAAACTTCTTTTGTAATTTTAAAGCTTTATTAAATAGTGGTGCTAACTTACCTTTTACAACTCTATTAAAATCTGAAAAGTCAAACGTATAACCTTGATCTTGTAAATCTTGATATGTACTAGCAAATTGTTCAGCGTTTAAAGTACCTGTCTCACCATCTGGCGATGTGTATTTAACTAAAGACTCTGTTGTTGCTAATGTATCATCAAAGTCTAATACTGTAATGCCTTTAGCTTCTTTTGAATAACTTGTAGTTCTAGCTTTAAAAATAGCATTTCCAAGAGTTTTATTGTATTTTGTTTTAGGTTTAATTTTTAAATTAACAGCAGCGTTAAGAACTGATTTTATTTTACTATCACTAATTTTTTCACCAACAGCAATTCTATATATTAAATCTTGCTGTGCCGCTGCTATTTGTGGTGTTATTTTAACATTCACATCAACACCAAATTCTTTAGCTATAGTATTTCCATTTGCTAATTTTATAACGTTAGGATTTATACCGCCAATTAAATGCTCACCATTAGCAATGTCTTGAGCTGACATTGAGTCAAAATCTGTAGTAAAATTATTATTTACATTAGGATGAAAGTATCTAGCCCATATTGATATTTCTCCTTTTAAAATACCTTCTAAAAGCTCTACAGGAGGCAATGCAGAATAATTATATTTTTGACCATCTATACCTATACCTTTTAATCTATTGTCCATAAATACAGGTAAAGCTCCTTGGAAATAAGACTTAACAGCTTTTTCATATATGCTATTTTTACCACCTGTAAATAAATCACCAGTTACAGCGTGTAAAAATAAAAACTTATTAAGACCAGTTATAGGCGAAGTATGTTCTTCTCTGTTTTTACCAGTTAACGTGTTAACAAAATCAATAACAGCGCCAGTCCTAGTAAAATGACCTTGAAATCTACTAGAAGAAGACAGCATAAGAGCAAAACCAGGTATAGTTCGTTGGTCTTCTTGAATATTATCTTGTATAGTACTCCATATCAACTTAAAGCCTCTTTTTTTACTAGCCTTAAGATCTTTATCTTTCATTTTTTTATTTTGCGTTTTACTAGTGGCTTTACCATAACCTTCACGCTTAATAGCATTTAATATATCATTTTGATTTTCTACTGTCATGTTTTCTCCAAAAACAATACCAGTAGCCTCAAGTGTTTCTAAAAATATTTCAAACTGCTCTTTATTTTGAAATAAAAATTTGTTTTTATTAGCTTTTTCAATAGCACTATCTCCTCTAGCAAAAGAACCAGACATGGCAAGTAAAACGTTTTTAGGAAATACAGGTGCTAGTACTTCTATAATAAAACCAATATATTCTTGTCTTCCTTCTTCAGTTGTTAAATCTATAGGTTTTAGTTTTAGCTCACCAGTATCTATATCTATACCAGCAGCTCTAACCATGTTATCATATGTAGCTTTGTTACCTATTTCATCCGCTATTTTTTGACTTTCATTTTTAATTGTACTAGTTACTTTTTTCTTTTTAGCCTTGCTAAACATAACTTTAGACTTACCATCTGATAAAGAAGTTATTTCACCTATAGTTTTACCACTACTAATCAACGATTGTCTAACAGCTTGGTTTGTTATCATTTTACCAGTTTGATTAGCTAATGCTAATACTCTAGCCGATGTGTTTCTATCTGTACGATCTGGTTTACCATCTATTATACCAAAAACTTCTAAAAACTGTTTTCTATCTATTTTATTTTTTTGCTGTATAGCTAAACCAGCCGCACTACCAGTTTTAGCCATTTTAGCTCTATCAGTTTTAGTATAAAAAGCTTTTAACAAAGTATTAGGCACGCCAGTAGCTGTACCACTAGTAGTAGCACCTTCGGGCAGCATGTTAATTAATAAATCAGCATTTTTACTAATAAACATTTGTGCTGCTTGTAATTCTTTTTTAGTTAAATTAGCGCTACTAACAAGTTTTCTAGGTGATATACCAAACATCTCACCTATTATTTCAGGTATTTGATTTTTTAAACTTTTAAAAGTTTCTTTATTAAAATCTATTTTAGGCATTATTTTTTTAATAGCTTCCGCAACATCTTCTGTGACGCCTAATCTATCAGCTAAAACTATTTTTTTAGGTTTAGGTTTTGTTTTAACTTCTGTAGTAACTTCTTCAGCAGCTATATCAACACGCTCTGTTACGTCTTGAGCAAACTCTTCACCTAGTACTCTTTTCGATGCTTCTATAGCTCTTGCTGGTAAAAACTTATTTATATACGCAGCTAATGGTACGCCAGACTCAGGTTTATATTCTCTAATTAAATCAAATATACCACGCTTACCAGTTTCTATTTCATCTGTTAATAGTTGTCTATCAAAGTTTGGCGCGTCTTTACGTTTATCTACTATTTTATTTACTATAGGTTTAAATTGATCTATAATATCCATAGCACCTTTTTCTCCTACATCATCGTATATACGTTGAACATTGTCAGAAGCCTCTTTAGACATTTGCGTAGCTGCTTTAGGATCAGCTTTTTTAGGTATTAATTTACCTTTAGCACCTTCTTTAGCTAAGTTTATTATAGATTTATCTATTCTACCTTCTTTAATGCTTTTACTATAGTCTTTTACAAAATTATAAACATCCCTACCAGTGTCAAATTTAATTTCTTTTAAACCATATCTTTGTAAAGTTTGTCTTATTAAATCACCTATTTTAGTAAAAAAGTTCTCTTCAAATTTTAAACTACCATCTAAAATAGATTCAGACATAATAGTAATAGTTTCTTCGCCAAAATTAGCGTCTCTTACAAAAGTTCCATCTTCTAACTCTCTACCGTAAGCGCTTAATCTATTTACTAAAGCAGTTTTATCACCTTTAATTTTAGACGTGTGTTCTACTAAAGCATCGCCTAAAGCGTCTTGTAATTGCTGTTGGTTACCTAAAGTTTTAAATAGCACAGCATGCATAAACTCATGAGCAGCCGTACCAAGAGCAGGTTTATCTTTATTAAGTACTACTTCAAAGCTACCATCTTTAGACTGTAGTATAAATCCAAATTGTTTATCTGCTTTTCCTATATCTTGTAATTCTTGCTCAAAAGCTTTTTTCTGCTCTTCATCTTTAGTATTTTCTATTTCAGCTCTTAGCTCTGCTTCTCTTTCTAATACACTTTCAGATATTTCGCTAGAAGTTATTTCAGTAACTTGACCTGGTAAATCACCTTCTTTTATTGTTTGTTTAACTGTTTCTGTTACTTTGGCAGCAGCTCTTCCAACGGCAGAAGACTGTATATCAGCTAATTGATTACTTAATTTTTTGTCTTGATTGTTTAAGCCTCTAATAGCATAACCAAACTCTTTACTACTAATATTTCCTGCTTCAAGTTGAGATTTTAGACTTTCTGCTTTAGATTTAACATTATCTTTTTCATTTAAAATACTTATTAAAGAATTTTTTTCTTCATTAGTTAAAACATTAGCTAATTTTCTTTTATTATTTAAGTAATTTTTAAAATCTTTTTCAGCTTCTTTTATTTCAAGATCTATAGATTCTTTTACATCTTTATTTCTTGTGTTATATTTTTGATTATTTAACTTAGCTAAATTATTTATTTTATCATTTATATCTTTTATACTAGCGTTATCATTTCTTAAAGCTCTATTTATAGCTCTTCCTCCAGCGCTCATTTGCGCTGCACCTAAAAATCCATTAAACCACATTTCTAAACCTTCGTCACTAGTTATAGCATCCCAAGCGTCTGCTGAGGCTTCTTCTATTGATTTACCACTACCCAAACCACTATTTAATTTTTCAACACCTAGTTGTCCTACTTCTGTAAAACCCTCACCAGCACTAATCCAAGTTAATTTTGCTAGCTTAGCTCCTTTTCCTGGAATTGATTGTATATATTTTGTAACGCCTTTTAAACCTACATATTCTAAACCTGTAGCAATAGCACCTAAAGCCATTGGTACAGCTATTTCTGTTTGATCGTTTTGTACTAGTTGTTCAATAGCATTTGGATTATCTCCATATAATTGTTTTGCTTTAGCTTTATTATACTCTGTATACATTGGTGCTGCTACCTGTATAGGTAAAGAAGCTCCAAATGTTAAAAAAGCTGGTATAGCCGTTTCTGCCATGCTTACACCAGCTCCAAAAACACCAGCTATTAAACTAGCAGCATCACCTTCTTTTGCCCCAGCAACTATACCTTTACCAGTGTCTTTAAATTCTAATTCATCTAACTTATTATACTTTTCTAATATTATTTTTTCTGCTTTTTCTCTTATTTCTTTTTGTTTTTCATTATAACCTAAGTTATCTAAGTCAGCTGTAAATAAATCTCTAGCCGCTGCTTGTGAAGAAATTAAAGCTGTTTGAAAAGATTCAGGTATATTATCTATTCTGTTTTTCATGTATTTAGCTAGTTCAGCTCTTTCTTCACTATCTGTAACTATTTGTGGAATAGCTTTTAAAACATTAGTAAAAGTTTCAAATGTTTTAGTGGGAGAGCGACCAATATTTTCATCTAATTCTACCAAACCAGCCGCTCGCATGTTGTTCATGTATTGATTAAAATCATAACCTTTTTCTTTAGCATGATTTTGCAATTGTTCTAATGTTAATTTTACTCCGTTTAATTCAAACATGTGTTATTATTTTGGCCCTACATTATACTGCACTTGATCAAGTACACCTGGATTTGCAACTTGTTTTTCACTAGTATTTTCAGGTTTGTCATTAGTAGTCTCTAAAGCTGCTTGAGTATTTTGTTCAAAATCCTCTATTCTATAACCATGCCCCCAAATTCTAGCGTTTTGAAGCATTCTTCTGTTTGTAACTGGAACTTGTTTTCCATCTTCTTGAATTTGTACATATGAATTTATATCAGGTTTAAAAACATATGATTTACCATCTGGACTTACAATATCTGGTTCTTTGTTTTTTATATCTCGTAAAAAGAACTCAGCTTTTTCTCTTGCTATGTAACCTACACCATAAGTAACATCAAGAGTCCTGCTTTCTTTATTTTTGTCACCTTTTAAAGCATTAATCTCTCTTTGTCTTTCTGCATCAAGACCACCATAATAATCATTGTGTTTTTTTTGAGCAGCTATAGTTAATTTATCAGCCATTATTGTTCTTGATCTTTGCAAATCAAAAGCATCGTTATCAGGATTAGTTATAGCATCTATTATAGTAGCTTTTGCTTCAGCTTTATTATAATTATCTAATGTAATATTATCGTTTGGATCTGCATTAGCTATACTTTGTAAAACATCATCAGTTAGTGACTGATCTTCCATTAACATGTTTATAAAAGTTTGTCCTTGAATATTATCATGTAAAGCAAGTTTAAACTTTAATTCACTATTTGGTATTGCTTGTTTCAAAGTATGGTTAAACTCATCATATTGAAAATCTCTTTCTTTTAAAAATGACTGTCTAGTTGTTCTAAATGTATTACCAAGTGTTTCATCTTTTAAATAACTAGTTAATTCTCTATACTCATCATAAGTGATTTGTTTAGTTTCATCACCAACATTTATATTATAAACCATATCACCATCAGAGTTTTCACTAAGCGTGTAGTTTTCATCAAATATAGAAGTTAATATTGTTTTTTGATCGTTGGTTAATGCAGTTGAAAACATACCGTTTTTATAGTTTTCAGCAGAAATATTATTTAACTCTTTATGTTCTTGTGAAAAATTAGATAATTGTATCATACTGTTCATAGCAGCACGTTTCATTTTATCACCTTCAGGGCCACGTGTACCAACTCCTTGTAAATATTGTTGTTTATATTTTTCTACTTGATCTGTAGCGTAGCTAAACATTTCTTCACCTAAACCACCAGCTTTAGCTAAAACCTTATCAGCAGCAGTATTAAGCATATCATCTATTTTTTGCCTTTCTTTTCTAGCAGTTTCTAACATTGTTTTACCACCTTCTATAACTTTATCTAAACCAGATAAATCAGCTGGCATAGTGCTTCTACCTATAGCAGCAGCACCATTTATTAAAGCTACATTTGGATTATAATTTACAGCCATAATTTATTTTTTCTTTTTCTTTTTATTTTTTCTTTTAAAATTGTAAGGTGAAGATGGAATTGTACCGCCTGAATAGTCTAAGTACTGTCCAGATCCACCACCGCTTAAGTTAAGAGATGGTGCAGGATTTCCACCGCTATCTGTAGGTGTCATAACTGGTACGGTACCACCTGGTGGAGTCATCATTTGCATATCACCTTGTCCAAAAGTTTGTGGTGTTCCACCACCAGGCATTTTGTTTATACCTGCGCTAGCAACTTGTGCGCCAAGATTAGCTATATCTCCAACAGCAGACATTTGTTGTGCTTTAGCTTGTCTTCTAGCTTCATTAGCAGCAGCTAATCTTTGTTGTGACATACCGAGCAATGTACCTGTTTTTTGATACTCTAAACCTCTTGATTGTTCTTCACCTCTTAATCTTTGCATTTGCGCTCGACCTTCACCGGCCATACGTGTTCTTAACGCTTGTTGCTCCATAGATCTAGCTTGTTGTGCGCCTTGAGCGGTTAGTCTTTGATTTTGCGACTCTTGCATACCAATAGAAGCACCAGCTCTTTGAGCTTGTAACTGGCCTTGATTAGCCATAGCTTGAGCTAAACTAGCAATACCACTACCACCAGCCGCACTAGACATTTGTTGCATAATATTAGCTTGCTGCTGTTGTGCCATTTGTTTTTCAAACTGTGCTTGCTGCTGATTAACAGTCATGTCTTCATATACATTTTCAAACTCAGTTTCTATATCTGCATAAGGATTTTTTACATCAGCATAAATATTACTAGTGTCTAATTTTTCATACTCACGCATCATTTTTTCTTGTCTAGCTTTAGCTGCTTTTTGCTCTCTTATTCTATCGCCTCTACCAGCTAAACTCATGCCAAGCTTAGTTAAACTACCAGCCGCAGCTACACTTGCCCCTACTATTGCTACTACTGCAAAACTCATATCTTATTTATTTTTGTTAATATATTCTTCATATTCTTCATAATTTAAAGCTACTATATCTTTTTCTAATTGATCTATATCTTGCGTGTTAGAAGGATTTTTGTGTACGTTTACAAATATTGAGTCTTCGTTTGCAAGTATAACTCTTTTTACGCCAGGCGTTGATACTGTATAACAAGGCGCTATATAATCTTCTGTTGTATCTTCTGTAGCTACTGTAATGTGTCCGGTTAATAAAAACCAAACATGTAAATGTTTGTGTATTGCTCCAACTACTACGCTACCTTTTTTCATATCCATTTGTCTTACATAAACTTGATCTGCAAAACTATGTTTTATTGGAGCTATCTTGCTGTCAGTCATTATTTTTTTACCAGTACCTTCTATATCAACTCCATCGGCTTGGCTTATAAGACTATTTTCAAGCTTTAATATTTTTTCTCTTGTATTCTTTGATACTTCTTTAGACATAATTTAATTTAATTTATATCTAATATAGTCACACTTTTTACCACTTATTTACTACTCTCATGTACTTCGATGCCTGTAGCAAATAGTTCTGCTTTATCAGTTGAGTTATTTCTATACTCTACAGAAGCATAGTAACCCAACATATTAGCCATATTCGCCTTATTGTCTTTACTAAACATTATAAAGCTTTGAGGTCTTAATTCTGCAAAGTATTGATTAAATAAAATTTGATTCATATCAGCTAACACATCTGTAAAAATTTGTTGCTCTCCTGTTGGTTGTTGAGTTTGCGGATCTAATGGTTCAAATATACGTTCGCTTATGCTTTGAACAGGACCTATTAAAATTATATCTGCTTGATCGTTTGTTAAATGAGGTGTTGTAGTACCACCACCTTCATCAGGCCAGGCTCTAGCAGATCCAATAGGAGTTGGATTTGAAAAATAAACCAAGTCACCTGGTTGTACAGAAACGTTTATTCTTTTTCTAAATGTTAATTGTATTATTGGCATGTTTATTATTTTATATTATTATCCACCACCACCACTTAATGTGTCTGAAGTACCAGAAGCGCCTTTTAAAACCTCTATTAAAACTGTTTTTTCATCACTAGTATTTGTACCATCACTCATTGTAAATGTAAATGAATCACTACCAACAAAATTGTTATTAGGCGCGTATGCAAAAGCATCATCAGTAGTATTATAAGCTGATACCGTACCATGACTAGGTGGTCTAACAATAGTACCTGTTTTACTAGTTCTATTAGTATCAGTGTCAAATTTTATCATATCTATTGCTATAGTTGTATTTTTAGCAGTAACAACACTTTGATTATAAGCGTTTGGTTTTACAGAAATAATTTTACTCATATCTAAAGCATAAATTAACTCAGGTTTATTACCAAACTTCTTAATAGAAACAGTACATGTTAAGTCTACATCATTAGCATCACCATTACCAGTATTACCACTACCTGCTTGAGTTATAGTTCCTTTTACTACAGAAGTATCATCATCAAATGTAACCACTGTTCTATCTGGTATATTAACGCTAGTATTAAAAGTTATAGTTTTTTTATCAGGCTTTCTATCAAGACCAGTTTGTGTAACTATAGCAGATCCTTTGTTTATAAACGTTAAAACAGTATGCGGTTGTATAACTAGCTCATCTGATAAAGTTACTTTTTCACCACAAGCACTTATAGATGCTACAGAAGTTATTATATTATCTCCAATTACCTGCATGTTAGGAAAAATATCTAAAGTATTATTTAGTTTAAATATTTTAGTTTTATTATTTTTACAATTATCAAAATTTAAAACATTACCATCTTTATCTAAACTAAGTGTTACAAACTTTTCATGCTCTATTTTCCAACTAGCTTTTGATCCTACTGTTATAGTATCTTTTACTCTTTCTTCAAAGTTTTTACCAACAAAATCTTTAACAACACCGTCAACATAGTCATTGTTTGAATCTATTCCAAATTCATAAGTATTACTCTTACCAGTCTTGCCATATTTAAAAACTATGCCTTTTATAGTATTATTTTTTATAACATTAGCATTAAAGTCAGTGCTTTTAACATAAATATTACCAGCTGAATAACTACTATATTTAACAGCTATAGGAAAACTAATATCAGTATAATCTTGATAATTACTAGCCTGATTTGCTTCGCCAGTTTGTGATTTTGCAGGAGCTGTAAAAGTTAAACCAGTTGTACCGTTTTCGTAATGAGCAATTGTTATTTTTGATTTAACACGTTGTTCAATTGTAACAACATAAGGATTAGCGTCTATATAATTAGAAAACTTAGTATCAGCGCTAGGTGTAACTGTTATCGTGTAAGTTTCTTTTGGTATTTTACCTTTTGAATCTTTAACAGATTGTATTGAAGGAAATTGTTGATAAAAATTATAAATACCTTTTGCGCCTACTTTAACATTTTTTATTTCTTTTCTTAAAATATCACAGCCAGAAGTATCAACTATAGTCATAGAAAACATGGCGTCAGCAGTGCCAGATATTTTTATACGAACATTACCACCTGAAGAATTTAGTGTATTACTGTACGTATCATCACCCACAATAATACTTTTAATAATTTTTTCTTCATTATTATAAACAGAAGTAGATATAATACCTCTTGATATTGCTCTTTGCCTTTTAGCTTCAGCGCTTCTTGATATACGATCTTCAAAACTATATTCTGTCATAATTTATTTTTTAAGCAGTTAATATATGTGAACAACCAACTACTATTGGGCCATAAGTATACTCACATTCATCAGGATATGTTGTTATTTTTACTTCGTAATGAGTTGGATTACCATGTCCAAAACCGTCTACAGGATTACCATAATTACCGTCTATACCAGCTGTTACACCACCAGGTAAAGTTTGTTGATTCCAAGTAACACCACCAGGCACACTAAATGTTTGCCCATCATTAGGAGTACTTAATAAAAGTTTTCCATTACTAACAAAAGGAGGTGTTATTTGATATATTTCAGCTGTAAAGCTAGTAGCACCAACAGATGAAGATATTACACCAAAATTAACACTTCCATTACAACAGTTGTTACCAAGTGTCATGTTACATTGTGAAGGTATTGTAGTAACACCATTAGCATTTGTACCTTGATAATCAACTACTAGGTTTGACGTATTGCAAGGTCCTGGTGGTGGTATTATTGTACAATTAGCTTGGCAATGTAAAAGAGCACTAGCATAACCTAACGCAGCAGCGCTAGCAGCCGTATATTGACCTGTACCATCTTGTGGATCGATACATGCTCCGTTTACACAGTCAAAAGTTTCAGGTATATATGGAACGTTATATTCACAACTACAATCAGGTGTATTAGCAGCAGGGTAATAATTATCAGCAGGACCAACCCAAGTTGGAGGCCTAAGTTGTGTTATGTACGGATCTGTTGTATTACCATCATCCATACAACCTGGAATAACAGGTGTAGGTGGTATTAAGTTTTGACAACCGTAAAGATAAGCTTCGCCTTCATCACAGCACAAGCTAGTAGTTACACACTCGCAATACGTTGAGAAGCTACCGCTACCATCACCTGGATCTACGCATTGACCATTTATACACTCATAAGTTTCTACATTTAATCCACAAACAGCTTCACAAGCTGATAATGTAGAAAACTCACCATCAGGATCTTGTCTTTCAATACATCTAAGATTACCAGTGCCGCTTGGTTGTGCTTCACAAGAGCCAGTAACATACCCTTGGTTTACCTCCATGCCTAATGGCGTTCCTCCTGGATAATTTGGACCTACTATTGTTGAAACTGTAAAAACACCATTTACTATTGCTCCATAATTAGGATATGCATTTAAAAAAGTAGCGCTTTGAAAGTGATTTTCAAGCTCATGTTTTCTCATGCCCATTTGAAATCCTCCGTTAGGAAATGTATTTATTAAATGATTAAGCATATCATTAGCAGTTTTGAATTTATAATTCGTTTGCGCCGGGGAATTAACAACTCGATCACTAACTACCAAAAATTCATTAAACCAATACACATTTTGTGGAAAATTTGGATCATAATAAGAAGTTAGAGGATGAACATTACAATAAGATGTCAGTAAATTACTAAAATTAAAAGTACTTGGATCGTTAACAACTTGAAACTTCCAGTCATCAACATTTTCAGTAGGATTGTCATAAAACCAAACTCTTGAATCAGAAGTAGGTCCAAGCGGAGTTCCTATTTCTAATTTTATACCTGGTATTGTTTGTCTATCTCCACATTCTCCACTACAAACAACTATAAGATCTTCAGTACAATCATAAGAAGTATAACCACCGCTAGTTACAGTTATATCATCAGCTTCATCTATACCTTGATATGAAAACTCTCTTGTATCTATGTTACCAGCTTTACCATCATCTAACCACTCAGTAGTTACACCTTTTATTTGTGAGAACCATTTACCTTCTT
>Ga0181420_1000811_pt1 | contig 12153 bp, 16 predicted proteins | sample 43SPOviralmetaG_FD_130145 | JGI IMG/M metagenome (GOLD analysis project Ga0181420, IMG submission 130145) | Marine viral communities from the oligotrophic San Pedro Time Series (SPOT) site, San Pedro Channel, CA, USA - 43 SPOT_SRF_2013-05-22 | ecosystem: Environmental > Aquatic > Marine > Strait... | reverse complement strand
GAAACTAATTCACTAGATCCTGGTTTTATTAAAAATGAATATTATATGTTTTACATGACATATATTAAAGGTCATGTATTAAAAGATTATTTGCTATCTGCAAAAACTTTTGATTTATTTTTTAATAATTTTTTTAATAGTTTATATTATTTACTTAATAGTATTTATTTATTAAATCAGAATAATCTTGTTCATAATGATTTACATTATAATAATATTATGGTTCAAACATCAACTAATACTCCTTTATTAATAGATTTTGGATTATCGTTTAAATATAAGTCTTTATTTAAAAATTCATATGGATTTGATTATAAACATTTGAGAAGATATTTTTTTGATTGGAGAGAGTCTATGTATTGGCAATTAATGGAAAAAAAATTTATTTCATTTATTATTGATAATGATTCTCTTTATTTTCGTTCTTATGTTGATAGTGATTATAAAGAAAATATATTAACTAAAGAAATTATAGATATTTTTGTAAATGATGCCTTTAATTCTTTTTATGATCAATCAGAAATTAAAATCTTATTTCAAGAAAATGAATTTCAAGAATTTTATAAGGTGTTAAAAAATTTTTATTATAGATTTTTACCCTCTAATAGTAAATATAAATATTATTCTAATATTATTGAGGAATTATTGCCATTTGTATTAAAATTTAATGATTTGCATAGTATTACTTCTAGTTTTATTCAAATATTTTATAAAAAAATTTATCAAGAAATTGATAAGCTAAATCATTCTATCGAATATATTGTTATATATGATTTTATTAAAGCATTATTTAAAAAGGTTTATTATCCTGATCCTAATTATAGATTATCTATTTATCAATTTATATCTATCTTTTCATTTGTATTTAAATTCTGTCAAAATATTGATGTTAAAAACTTGAAAGATAAAAATTATCTTACTGAATTTAATATTAGTTTTAAATCTTTATTAAATAATTTATCTATTGATTTTGATTCATTTTTTGATAAGAATTATTCATATATTAATTTTGATTTACTATTAGAAAAAGAAAATATTATGTTAATAAAAAATTTTAATTTTACAATTATATAGAATTATTTGAAGAATAATTATTTGAAGAATAACTATTCAATAATATTTGTTGTAATATTATATCATTATCATCATTATAGTAATTATTTATAGGATTTATTTCTCCTATTTCATTATTTTCTTCATTTGATTCATTATTATTTTCTTCACATTTTATTTCTTTATATTTTAATTCAAATCTGCATGTTGGACAGCAATTTGATTCTTCATTTAACCATTTTTTTATGGATGATGCTGAATAAACATGATTACAAGGTAAAATTATTATCTCATCATTATCTTCAAATTTTGTTAAATTTATAGGACATTCATTATTAGAATAAATAATACTATTATCGAATTTTTGTATTTTTAATTTTTTTACTTCATCATCATCAGTTACTCTTTTAAATTTATTTTTATTATCTGAATCAAATGTGCTATTTATAAAATTTTCAATAAATGGAGAATCATCTCTTTCTATTATAGAATTTTGTATTATATTATTTAAATTATTTTCGATTAAATTTATTAAAAAATTTGAATTTATATTTGAGCTATTATTATTTATATTATAAATTTGTTCTATTATTGCACCTCTTGAAATGTCCCGTGTGTTACGTAAATTTGATATATCAAATACAGAAACCTCATAATTTATTAAATTATTGTTATTAAGATTTACTGATAAATTTTCATTATTATAATCATTATAATCATCATAATCATAATCATCATTATCATCATCATCATCATCATCATCATCATCATAATCTACATTGTTATTTGTCTCATCATAATCTACATTGTTATTTCTCTCATCATCATCATTATTATTATTATTATTTGTCTCATCATAATCTTCATTATTATGATTTTGATTTAAATTGTAAATATTATAATTTTCATTATTATCATTTTGATTTAAATTGTAAGTATTATAATTTTCATTATTATTTTCATTATTATCTCTTTCATCTTCTGCTTCTATATTATTATTACTACTATCATAATTATAATTTATCTCTAACATTTAGTCTATATTTTATAGATAATTTATTCTTAATACTATTTATTTAATTTTTTTGTTGAATTATGTTTTTTTGTTTTTTTTTTGATGTAGTGAATTTTATTTAACTTATCTAAAATAATAATTAGTGAGTTTATGTTAGTAAAATTATTATTTTCATAATTTATTTTTTTTATTTTATTTAAAATATTTATTTTTTAATTATATATATTATTTAAATCATTTATATTTTCTAGTTCATACATATTTTTATTTATTTCAAAGTTTAATAAATATTTTATCTTGTATTCATCATTACAAATTTCTTTTTTTATTTTTATTAAAATATTATTAATTAATTCTATGCTTATTTCTTTATTTTTTGTTTGTTTTTTTTTGATAATATCTACTATTTCATTTTCACTTATTTTTATAATTATGATATTTATTTTATTAATATTGTTATTTATATTATTTTCAATATTATCTATATCATTTATTAAATCATCCATAATTTCCATTATTATATAAAAAAAATTTTATATAATAAAATTACTAACTTATTAATAATTAATAAATTAGATATTTATTTGATTCATCGTCTTCAGAATCACTATTGTTTTGGCTATTATGATAAAATTCTTCTGCTTTTTGTTCATAGAGTAAATTTTCTTCTTTCATTTTTTCTATTTCCTCTTTGTAATAGTAATATGGTGATAAATCACCGCTTAATTCATTTTCTCTATCTCTAAAATTGTTCCAATTTTCAATCATTTTGGTAAAATTTTTAAAGTATTCATTATTTTCTTTTTGTTTTTTATTTACTTCTAATCTTTCTTTTCTTTCAATAGTTTTTTTTGAATCTAAAATTACTATCTTTGATTTACTGTCTTTTTTAATTATGCTCCATCCTGCTTTTATTTCATCCAAACTATCAATTTCCTCTTTTGTTTCTTCTTTTAAAGCTATTTCTGCAAAACTTTTTTTTACATTTTGAATTGTATTGTTTTTTTTTGTAATGCTTGTTAATTCAGGAAATTCTTCCTCTTTTATGTTTTTTCTATTATTTATATTATTTCTAATATGTGGAGCAATATAGATACTCATATTTTATTGATATTTCAACTTAAATTTTTAACTTATTAATTGTTTAATTTTATATTTTCAATATCAATTTTTTTTTTAAATATTATATTATATATATTAATGTGGCGATATAGCTATACATCTGATTCTTATTGTAAAAATCATAATTGTTTTGTAGCTGGTTCTAAACCTATTACAGTAAATAGTGGTTCAGGTTCAACATTAGCAAGAAAAGCTGGAACTAAATACTCTAAGAAATTAAATAATTCAAATGGAAATTTTTCTTTAAATAGTTCAAATACTCAATCATATATAGGTAATCCTAATAGTAATCTTTCATATCATGGATGTAAACAACATGATACTTATATTAAATCTAGTGTTAAAAATTATTCAGGATTAAGAGGAACTAGAATAGTTAATTCTGATTTAAATGGTGGTATTAAATGTAATCCTGTTAATTCATATCAATGTTATAAAACTTTAAATGGTGATTTAATTCTTAATAAACATAATTTATATGATAAAGATCAATCTCAATATCTTAATATTAAAAAAACTGCTTGTAGTGTAGATAGAAGTACATATTTAATAGATATTGCTAATAATCGTGGTTCAGGTAATACTTGTACACAAGTTTCAAAACAAAAATGTAATATTACAAAAGATATGAATAAAGTTCTTGGTTATACAATGGGGTATGATTTATATATTAATGATAAAGTTAAAAAAGGTTGTAATTATAATCCAAAAGATGCTAGAGTTTTAGCATGTTAATTTTTTATTAATATTATTTAATATTTATCTTATTACTGTCTTATTTTTATTATTGTTTTATCTCTTATTTGGTAAATTACTAAAAGCGTCTTATTTATTTTTCAACTCCTCTTCATTATTATGATTATTTTCTTTATTATATGAAGAATTTTTTACTAAATGTCGATTTCCAGAACTTATGTGATTTATTTTTAGTTCTTTTGGATTACAACTGATAAATCTTTCATCACTTGAACTAAAAACTATTCTCTTTATATCTAGATCTATAATTGTTGACAAACATCTATGGCATGGAGCTGAATCTTGTAATTTATTATTTTTATCACATCGGACTACATAAATTGTTGTTTTTTTGTAAAGTTTTTTTATTTCATCTAATTCTTTATTTTTCTTACACGCCTTTTATATTGTTTCCATGTTTTCCATGTGCATTCGTGATGCATGAATGAAACATATTACGCAAACAAGCTATTTCTGCATGACAGGTGCAACTATTTTGAATAAATGCGTCTTTTGAATAACTTCTGTAATGATTATGTCCCCTACCTCGAACTTTTCCATGTGCTACTGCCACTGAACCATGTCTCATTAATACTGGTGATTTATCTGCTTCATTTGCTGCTTGCATTATATAACGCATATCTGTATTGCTCAACATCATTATTTTATTTCTTTTAATATTTTTTATAATTTATAAATATTATTTTTTCAATTTTTTTTTAAATTGATATATTTTATATTGTTTTATGATTATGATATAAAAGTTATGGGTAATTTTATATCATATTATATGACTTCTTCTTTATCGCCACTAGAGAAATATAATTATATTCATCTTTCTGATGTTGAAAATCATAATCTTCGTCCTTTTGATGTTGAAACTCAAACTGATAAAATAAATTTTCTAGATCATGAAAAAGAATCTGAAGTTGGATTTTCAATTCTAATTCCAAAACATTATAACTTATTTATTTATATTGATTCTTTATCGGAAGAATTAAAAAATTTATATGTTAATGCTGCTAATAAACATAATTTAATTGTTGATAATTATTTACAAGCTCTTGCTAATTATGAACCATTTATGGAAAAATATTGTTTTAATGCTGGTTTTGATTTATTTTGTCCTGAAGATACTGAAAGTATTGGAGCTCAGAAAGTAGTAGTAGATCATAAAATTAAGTGTTGTATGAGGTTAGTTGGTGAAAATGAGCAATTTGTCTCTTATTATTTATATTCTCGTTCTAGTTTACCATTAAAAACTCCATTACGACTTGCTAATAATGTTGGTATTATTGATTCTGGTTATAGAGGTAATATTAAAGGTATTTTTGATAATATTGCTGGTTATGATTTTATGGATTATGTTATTGAATTTGGGACTAGACTATTACAAATTTGTCCTCCTAATTTAGAATATCCTATGAAGATTACTATAGTTGATAATTTAGATCAACTTGGTAAAACAGATAGAGGAGAAGGTGGCTTTGGTTCTACGGGAATTTAATATTTTATATATATACTATGGATCCTATTGATCCTATTGATGATACAATCCAAGAAAATATTACTATATCAATTAAAGATCAAGTTAATGAACAATCTTATGTTAATTTATCAGAATTAAAAAAAGATGGAAGATTATCTACTGCTACAATTGTTTTAGATACATCTAATATTGAATTACTTTCTAATCAATGTAGAAGAAATGTTAATTTTATAGATCATGTTTTATCTGAACCCAGTGATTCTAGTATTTCAGAATTTGATAATGAAGAAATTAAAACTAGACTTGAAATTAGAAATAAAAAGTATGACACTAAAAAAGATTATAGATATTTTGATACTCATAATGATAATGATACTTTTACTATTTTTTATCGTAAATTGACTTACAATGATGTTAAAATTCAAATTAATAAATATTATCAATTAAATGGATCACAAAAATATTCATCTTCACTTGATATTTTAGCTAGTTATTTGAAGGGTCAAAAAATTATTTATATGGAGGCTTGTAATTCTACATTAATTAGACTATATTGTTTAATGATTCCTGCTATATTTATTAGTAGTTTTTGCACTGTTGTTCAAGGTTCTTTAGAATATCATCCTAGAGGTAAATATATTTTAGCAGGTTTAAATGGTTTTCTTACATTTATTTTATCAGTTATTAGCTTCACTAAACTTGATGCATCTGCTCAAGCATATAAAATTACTGCACATCAATATGATAAATTACAATCATCTACTGAATTTCTTTCTGGTAAATATCTTTTATTTTATAGAAATATTGACTTTAATTATAAAAAATTTTTATCTTGTAAAAAAAATAATACATCTAATTATGATATTAATGATGATATTGGCTCTGATAAAAGTCCTGATGCTAATGTTAGTCCTGATGAAGAAGCAAAAAAACATTTTAATTATTTAAAATATAAAATTAAAACTATAGAAGAAAAAATAGCAGAAATTAAAGAAACTAATCCTTTTTTGATACCAAGAAATATTAGATATAAATATCCATTAATTTATAATACTAATATTTTTACACTAATTAAAAAAATTAAGGATTTTAAATCTAAAACTATTAATTCTCTCAAAGATATTAAAAATGAGTTACGATTAATTAATGCTATTTTAAAATCAGATAAAATTAATGCTTGTCAAGCAGAAGGTTGTAAATATAGAGTTTCTAAACTTAATTTGGCTAAAAAAAAATTTATAAATAGTATTATATATCTTAAGACTGCATACATTATGATAGATAGAATGTTCTCCCAAGAAATATTAAACGCCCATTTACGTAAGAAATATTGTGTTAATTTTTTTATATATGATTGTTTTCCTCTTTGTATACAAAGATTATTTAAATATTGTCATATACCACTTGATTGTTGTTTACCTAGTAATTATAAACCTGACCCTACTAAAGGCACTTTATTAGAAGAAATATTAAATTTTAATAATAAATATTCAATTCGTGGTATTACAGATGAAGAATTATATCATTTTCATAAGCGTTATGAAAAATTTAAAAATAGAAAAAATCATAATAATATTCATAAAAATTTTATGATTAGAATTGGTAGTTTATTTTCTCCTACTAAAGATGATAAGATGGAAGAAATTAATCAACAAATTAAGGAACAAGTTAATGAACAAATTTCTACACTACATACTTCTGTCTCTAAATCATCTAAAACTCCAGAAAAAAAAGTAAATGCTGGTCCACGCCCAATATTATCATCTGTTGTTTAAATTTTGTTACATGTAAAAAAAATTGATTATGTATTTTTTTTACATGTTATTAGTATTAAACTTATTTCTTTGCATATACTTCCTCTTCTCTTCTTAAATGCCTTTCTGCAAGATGTGCTTTGACCTTGGTCGCTCTGACTTTAATAACCACAATGTTCGTGATGCTGCGCGCAACACTACTTGTCCCTACCTTCTCAATACCAAGTGTAAGAACTGTGGCTATTTTGGTCATACTTCTGTCTACTGCAAGATGCCCAACCATCTCAATCCGGTTCTTCAAAAGCCAATGGTTAAGCATATTGAGATTGTTAAACCCGTCTCCAAATCCAAAAACGCATTCGATATTCTTTGCACAGAGGTTGATGATGACGATCATGATAACAACGAGGAAGATGATGAACTTCCTGATCTTTCGAAGGTTCAATGGGGTAAGGCTATATCTAAGCGGTCTTGGGCGGATCAGGTAGAGGATGACAACTAGAGAACTCTTGGTTATAGGGCTAGGTTTTGATTGCTTTAAAAATACTTGCATTACAAAAAAATAAAAAAAAAGTTTTATTATCTGTTTCTGTGTATTAAAAAATTTTTATTTTTTATTCCGTCTATTTACAAATTTCATTATTTATTTGAATATTATAAAAGCTATTAAAAATCCTATACATCCACATATTAGGTCTACTATTGAATTCATATAACTATTATTTGCATGAAAAAAGAAAGAGTCTTTTCTTGTTGGTCTTTTATTATCATATACTTTAATATATGCTGAATGATAATCTTTTAATTCATATAATAAATGAACTATATTAAATAAAATAAAACTTTTAAATATACTTATTTTTAAATATTTATGTAAAATTATATACCCAAAAAATCCTGAAAATATATGTAGAAATGACATTATATCAAATGCAATAGGATTTTCTAAACTATCCCAGTTTTTCTCTTCTAATGATAAGTTTGAATTTGTTATAAATTTATACATTTTATATAAATAACTATTTTTTTATTAATAAGAGAATTTCTCTATATTGTACAAACTTTTCATAATATTAATTTGTACAAAATATATATTTATCTTCTTCTTTTAATTGTTCTTTTTTTTGTTGGTCTTCTTCTTTTTGTTGGTCTTTTTATTTTTGTTGGTTTTCTTCTTTTTTCCTTTTTGTGTTTTTTTATACTGCTCCCCCCACCTATCATCACATCTACCCACTCGTCCAAGTCAAGAAGGTCAACATACTCTCTTAAAACCTCTTGTAAACGTGCGAATTCAACCTCACCTAAACCTAAAACAGCATCTAAAACAGCCACCTGCGCACCATGAACTTTAGGGTCTTGATATATCTTCGACATATCATTGTGTGTCTCATCATAATTTCTTGCATCCTCTAAAACTTTTATGCTTTTTATTGCATCATGTTTTGTCAAATGCGGTTCCTTTGTATGTATCACGGGTAAACCATCAGCAAGATATAAATTTTTAGGTGCCAAAGTATTATTATGTTGATTAGAGAATTTTGTTATAAAACTCATTTATTATAATACTTATATTATAATTGTACAAATTAGAGAATTTCTCTATAATGTACAAACCTTTCATAATATATTCATAAAAAATTTTATAAAGATTTTTATTATTTATTCTTATTTTTATTTAATTATATATTATAGATTATAGATTATATAATTAAATCATATAGCGTTAAATTTTTTTACTTATCTCATTTTAAGATCCACATAAATAAGGTATACATCTATTTAAACATCCTGATGTTACTTGAATTGCTGTATTTACATCTAGCCGGCCTTTTGTTGCATCTATAATTAAATCGATCATATTTCCAATTGTTCCATCATTAAGTAATTGAAGTAATACACGTTCGTCTTCACCATTAGTTAAATCGACTATAAGTGCATTAATTAATTTTAGAGCTAATTCTTTTTGTTCGCTACCTTTTAGAGGTGTTTGTTCTACTAATTCCATTACATATTTAATAATTAAATGTAAGGTGCTACTTCTTATGCTTATAGCGGATACTTTAACCTTAAGTTTTGTTAAAGTTATTTCATATAAATTTTTTATATCGAATTTTGATTCATTGTCTTTTATAGAATCGGTTACTGGTTCCATTTTTATAAATAATATATGTTAATTATTTTTAAATATGTATTTTTAAAAAATTAAAAGTATCTTCAATATCAAAAAAACATGTTTTGTATAAATAGTTGGATTTTTTTAATGGAATAGTTATATTCATTGAATATTTATTATGAATTTGTAATGTGAATTTTTCGGTTTTATTAATTGGATTAAAATAAATTAGGGTTTGATTTACTGAATCAGGACATGTTTTAGATCCTATTTTTGATTTATATTTTTTTTTCTTAAAAAGTTTATTTATTTCATATAAATAATCAAAATAATTTGTATCTATAGTATCAATTATTTTTTCTTCTTTCCTAGTTATTTCATTATTTTTATACATTATATAATTTGTTTAAAATATATAATATATATTGTTTATTTTTTTAATAACTTTTTATAATGTCTTATCTTAATAATCCGACACTATCACTTACACCACTAAACATATTAGCATAATCATAATCGTCATCCTCATCATCCTCATCATCCTCATCACCACCACCACCACTTAAATTGTTGACATTGTTCATTTTATTTACAACTATTGATCTTATATCCATATCATACATTAAATTTAGCGAATAGAAATTCATAAATAACCCAAACAGTTCCTCAAATCCACTTTTAAAATCTTTTTCATGTTCTTTATATGTTTTATTTGGAGTATTTAAATCTTCTTTTGCCTTATCTAATAAAGGGCTGTACAGTAAATCTATCCACTCAATAAATACCTCTGTCCATTTTTTTATTTTTTTTTTCCGATTGTTTTTATTTAAATAAGTTATATAACTTATTTTTTCATTTGAATCATTCTCTTCTTTATTATTGTATAAACTTTTTTTTATTTTATTCATTTTATCATTCAGTTTACTCAACTTATCATTGTGTTCCTTGTTCTTCTTCTTCTCCTCTTCTGTTAAACCTTCTTTTAATGTAAAAAAATTTGTTAAATTATCATAATTTAATATTATTAAAAATAATATTATTAAACTTAGTAATATATAATAATTTCTTTTCATAATTTATATATATAATATATTATATATTATATATATAATCATAATAATTATAATAATTATAATAATCATAATAAATATATATGTATTTATTATGGTTATAACCCCTGGCGGGACTCGAACCCGCAACCCCCAGATTAGAAGTCTGGTGCGCTATCCATTGCGCCACAGGGGCTTGAAATTCCTGATATGGGGCTCGAACCCATGACTAGCAGATTAAAAGTCTGTCACTCTACCAACTGAGTTAATCAGGAATAGTTTAAAAATTTATATAATGGTGTATATTTATATATTCACAATATTATTTATTGTTTTATCTTTATATTATTTTAATATATATTATTTTAATATATATTATTTTAATATTATTATTTTAATATATATTATTTTATGAGTGAAACATGTTCTATATGTTTAGAGTCTTATTTTGTTAATTCTGATACTCATGATAAACGTAAATTTGTTACTAAATGTAATCATGTTTATCATCATGATTGTATATATCGCTGGGCTCAACAAAATAATTCTTGTCCTACTTGTAGAACTGGTAATTTAATCGATGAATTTATTATTAATATCTATGATTACAATGATGATAATGATCTCGATAGCCTTTTATCATCTATTAGAAGTGTTCGTTTAAATATTGGCAATTATATTGATGATTATAGTCTTCATAATTTAACTAACTATAATGGTTATCTTGATAATCTTACCGATTTATTTACTAATTATTATAGAAATTCTTCAAATAATAATTATATTGAAGTTATTAATTTACCCTTTATTCAAAATAATTCTATTTCAAATAATGTTATTATTTTACCCGATAATCCTCCCTCTCAGCAAGTTAATAATTTAAGAATGGGTTTTAATAATTCTCGTAGACAATCAACTAATCATAGACTTAGTTCTATGAATTTTAGATAAAAAATGTATAAGAAATAAAATTGATTTTGTTTTTCTTTTATATACTATATATTAATAATTATCATGACTCCTCACATGCAGAGGAGTGAATGTGCTATATGTTTCACGTCTGAATATTCAGATGATATTAATTCACCTCTTAGATTTTATTCTACTCCTTGTAATCATCATTATCATTTTCAATGTTTAAAAACATGGTGTCTTTCCAATAATACTTGTCCTACTTGTCGCGCTGATTCTGTTATGGATTTAGAACTACATCAACTATCTACATTCTTATTTAATAATGATAATAATCATATTAATCATATTAATAATTTCGTTGATATTAGTAATAATCATATTAATATCCAAAATAATATCCAAAATAATATCCAAAATAATATCCAAAATAATATCCAAAATAATATCCAAAATAATATCCAAAATAATGTTAATTCTATATTAGATTTTATCCAGAATTATTATAATAATACCGGAACTATTCGAAGACAGGATATATTTAATCTTTTCGAGCATATTAATGATGATAATTTAGTTGATTAAATTTTGGAAATTTGGAAATAATATATATTTAGAAATAATATATATTTAGAAATATATATTATTTTATAAAAAAATCTTTTGCTAGCGGTGGGGTTCGAACCCACGAGTGCGAACACAGTAGATCTTAAGTCTACCCCCTTGGACCGCTCGGGCATCCTAGCAGGAAAAAGTTTAAAAATTCAAAAATTCAAAAAGAACTCCTCTACTCGGGTTCGAACCGAGGACCTCGCGGTTAACAGCCGCACGCTCTGACCTACTGAGCTATGGTACCTTAGAATAAATTTTTTTGTAATATTTTTTTGTGTAATTGTGAGAAGTTTGTTTAT
>Ga0181420_1000809_pt1 | contig 12167 bp, 15 predicted proteins | sample 43SPOviralmetaG_FD_130145 | JGI IMG/M metagenome (GOLD analysis project Ga0181420, IMG submission 130145) | Marine viral communities from the oligotrophic San Pedro Time Series (SPOT) site, San Pedro Channel, CA, USA - 43 SPOT_SRF_2013-05-22 | ecosystem: Environmental > Aquatic > Marine > Strait... | reverse complement strand
TGTTCTAACTGCGGAATTACCCGTACCCATCGCTGAACCTGTGCCTGTTTTTGCACCTGTGGCTAAGTCAAGTAAATGTCCACGACTACCTGCCGGTCCACCTTGAAGTCCTATCTCACGCTCGTCATCACGCTTATTCCCATCATCTAATCCTTCTTCTGTAGGTAATGATGGTCCTTGACCTAATCCTTGAGATGGTTTAATTTTGATATGCTTAATATTTTTTAGTCTATCCTTTCTTTCTTCATCTTTAAGTTGTTTATCCTCTCGACGCTTATCTGCGTCTTCGGGAGAAGTAGGGCTATATTTATCGCCGTCTTCATTTGCTGATGAATACATGGTATTTGATTCACTTCTTGGTGAATACATTCTTGTGTCCGAACCTCTTCCCATAACCATTATTCTGCCCCCATGTTTTCAGCCAACTGCTTTTTGATTCTTGTCCATGTTTCGGGGCTTTCTTTACCAAGTTCTAATTGTAGAATATTAATGGTTTGATTGACTTGCTGATTATCAGTCTTAGCCCCCCATTGGTCTTGAAACCGTAGTAGGTCTTTTACCGTTTCTCTAACTTCTTTGTGAAGTATTACGGCATCACGAACAAAACCGTCTTCATGAACTGTACCTTCATCTAATAATTCGGATAACTTTTGATTTAATTTTTCTGCATTTGAGCGAAGTACTTGTATTTCTTGACCGGCGGCTAATGCTACTTCATATGCCGCAGTTTTTTGTACTAAAGGTTGAAAATGATTTTTCATATGATTGTAGACTGTTCTTTCAGCAATTCCGAGTTCATCTGCTATTACTTGAGTATCTGCGCTACCTTGAAAATATTCATTTTCATATTCTGCTCTTTTAGGACTAGCGCATACAGGACAAGAAGGATTGGCCGCCATATGGTAATCTCCCATATGATTACGGAAATGTCTATCAGCAGTATTGGCTCTCCATCCCATTGTTTTATCTAATTCTTTAGGTGAAATATGACCATTAAGAAGTTGTTCTTCTATCTCATCTCTACTTTCACTTGTACAAAGTTTGCATGACCGTTTAACAACACGCTCCGCCCCCTGCATGTACGGGCTTAGGTGTACCCCTTACAAAATGCTTATGGATAAAAATAACTTGGAAAGTACTATGTGGGAGGCTAAGAGAGTAGCGGGTGTACCATTAAATATGTACACATTAAAGAGTTTGACTCAAGCAGTAAAAGATACTGTAAAAGGTGATATTTGCCCGCCTGTATTATACGATTTAAGAAAACAAGTTTGTGAATCATGTCCTTACGGCGGTAAAAGATGTGACTTGTGTGGTTGTTATATTAACACTAAAATAAACTTACTAAATTCCACTTGTCCTATTAACAAATGGCCTTCACCGAGTAATACGAGTATAAATGCTAGTAAGCATGATAAAACTAGCAAATAACCCAACTATGAAATATGATACTGTAGTTGAAGGCATTGAGCCTCCTTTGAATATAAGTATCATACCCATACATACAATCATAGAAAGTAATTGTACCATAATCATATCTATAATTACACTTCTATTCGGGTTTAGTACATCTAATGTTGTTGCCGCAAAAGATTGTGGTATGTATGAATTATAATCTTTATCTATCATATTATCTTCCTCCTGTTATTATTGAACGAGCAAAACTACCTACTCCGCCACCTACTTTGTTCATCATACCTTCATCTGCAAGTGCGGCTGAAAGTGCATTACCCATCATAGACTGTTGAGCATATGAGGCTAATTGTTGTTGTGAATTATTACTTTGATTAACTGCTTGTTGAGCAGATGCTTGAAGATTAGTAAATTGACTTGCTATGTTTTCTATGCTCATAGTTTGTAAATTAGTAGGTAAGGTTGTAGTATCTAATTTTATTGTACCGTCATCTTCATTTATGGTAAATGTAGAACCTCTTAAAATTTCTAATACACTTAATGTGACTACACTACCAATCATTTCAATGAGTAATCCCATTTGATTACTTGAAATAAATTTTTCAATTGGTAATTGTTGCTTTAATAATTCTATTTGTATTTCTAATTCAGTTGGTGGTTGAATAGGTTGTTGCGTAAATTGATTTGCTTGTTGTTGTCCTCCAAATATACCCGCTACAAACGGATTTGCTTGTTGTTGTTGCCCCCACGGATTCATATTTTGCATTGGCATTTGCCCTTGTTGAGATTGTACACCTAAATTTAATGTACCTGTATTTTGGTTATTTCCGCTTAATCCAAACATCTCTATCACTCCATCGGAAGGGTATCTACCATATTTGTGTTTTGATTAACTACTTCTTCTACTTGTTGATTCAACATGGATTGAAAAGCGGGTGTAGGTTGATTAAACATAGCCAATTCATGCTGAAATATTCTTAAGTCAAAACTTACAATAGTAATATCGTTTTGTTTTGTCATAGGATTAGTATAATATTGAATATTTATACCTTTAGTTTTTCTCGCATCTTTTTCTAATTCAGCAAAAAAAGGTTCATATTTTTTCAACATTTCCGGTGTAGGGTCACTTTTCTTTATTGCCGTAATAGGAACTGTGACAATTGATACTCCCTTTTTGACTCTATCTCTAAGTCTTCTTGGATTTGATTCACTTAGTTTATCTTCTTCTGCTTCCCATTTTACAAGTAAATGGTACAAATGCATATGTTCGGGGCAATATGTACCACGCATTTTACTACCACTTGTAATTTTTTCACGAGCGACAAATGCTTCCGGTTCTCCTGTCACTGAATTTTTCCAATATAAATCCCAAAGTGATTCTCCTGTTTCTTCATCGGTAATTTTGGCGTATAAATTATCATACTGAATTAGATTAGCACAATCACAACCGTCTACAACGCATACATGACTTTGTTTATTATAACGATATTTTCTTCCAAAAAATAATCTAAATGGATTAAATATGTTTCTTTTTGTAGGTGTGAGTAATTTGTAAGCCTGTTTAATATCTTTCTTTCTTGCTTTATGTGGGTTAGGGTGTCTACTTGGATAAAAGTTTACTTTAGGAACTTGTAAATCAGTTTTCTTTGATGCTTCTTGCATAGCCGCTTGAGCAGTTGCTTGTTCTATTAATGCTCTATGAGATAAAGTATCATTTCCTTGTTGGCTTAAAGAAAGTAAATGTGCTTGATTTACTGTTGCTAAACTTTGTTGATTTCCATTGTACATATTCAAACCTCCTTATTTACTTCAAGATAAAATTTTCCGTTATTTGTTTTTAATTCCCAAGATATTTTATCCCCCGCTTTTATACCCAATAATTCAGCCATTGGATTAGGTACTACGGTTCTTACACATTTTGTGTTTTTATTTACTGCTATAATTTTTGTTATTTTTTTCATAATATCACCTATACTGATAATAAATCTATTAATGTAGTTTCTACATTCCATCCTATTCTTGTTGCCATAAAAGACCTTCTTGTAGGTATTCCGGCTTTTTGTAATCTAACTAAATCATCTCTAAACGGGTCAAACACTTTATGTTCTCCTATTCTATTTTGTTGCCAAAGCATAGCGGCAGTATCATCAAAAAATCTATCAGCCTTATTCGCTACAAGCATAATGAGTTTTGGTACATACTTTTTCCCTTTCCATCTACTACGCAAATTACGATACCTATACTGTCTGTTAATTATGCAATCCACTAAATATTTAAATCCGGCTATTTGTTGTAATGCTTCATCACCACCTGCGAATGCTCTTTCATCAAACATATAGACTACTGCTTCTACTTGACGATTAACTAGGTCATCTATCCATAATGACCAAAAACGCTCTTGTCCACCTAAGTCAGCAGAATATACTACTCTTCTATCTCCTTTCCAAGATATACGCTTTCTTGTAGGCTTGGGTAAAAGATATTTACCAAGTAATCTAAAATGAGCCGTTCTATCTTCTTCGGATATTTCTTCCATTTCACCGGGTGTAGTCATATAACGGTCAAGAGTAGTTTTACCCACCATAGCCGCACCATATATTCCGACTTTTCTTGGTCGCCATGAATTATATAGATTCTGCCCCCATACCGCTACACCAACTAAAGCAGTACCGGCAGGTTCAACCATTTTAGTCACCACTAATCCAATTATCCATTTTATTCCAAAACCATTCAACTGTATTTTCCCATATTGAATCACCGGATTTTAATTCAAAAGCACTCGTAACGAGAATTGCTATAACAACAAAAAATACTGTTCTAAGCCAACCTACGCCTTTTTCATAATATGTATCTAACATATTTTGAGTATGCATAGCCCGTAATGTTGCTTCTGTAGAATCATCAGTAGGCGTTTTGAAAATACGACCCAAATTAACACCTCACTTTTTCTTTTTAGTGTCTTTGTCTTCTTCTTCATTAATTCCTAGATTAATAGGTTGGTCTACTTCAACATCATGATTAGGAATACCGGGATTAAATTGTCCGGTGTCATATTGAGAGACTATAGATTGTGGACCACCCGGTACACCCCAACTTGGGGGCATTTTACCGGGGTTTGACTCCATCCAACGCAATTCACGCTCAAGTTGCGCTTCTTGCATTCTCATTTCCATTTCTACTCTACGATTATCAAAATTACTTTGCATTTGTTTATATCTTAACTCTCTTGATTTTTGCATTCCGGTACTTTTTACCCTTTCTTGCATTTCTTGTTCAAAAAACATCTTAAAGAAATAATATGCTATACCTTGTACAAAAAATGCGGCCATAGCGTAAGTAAATCCGTTTAACATAGCGGTTTCACTTTTTAACCAAAGGTCTGCATCAAATACACCTATTCCTAATCCTACTAAGGCTGATTGGGCTAAAATAAGCCCCATAAGTCTAATTTCTGCATCCGAGTCTTGTCCTGTTCCTTGCATGTTGCTCACCATTGGTCAATAAATTAGTCATTATAAACATTTCTATAGTTTCTTCATTATCCTCATTACTTCACTCACTGTTATGACTATATATTATTATATTATTATTATAGTAATTAATGAAGAATGAGGATAGTCAATTTATTGACTAATGTAATGAGGATAATGAGGTTTGAGGTATTACAGGAGAGTACCTTTGTCCTTAAAATGTCTTGCCCGATTGGTATGAGCATCTTCCGGTACAATGGTATGGTCTTTGGTGTGGCTCATATCCGGCCCACCCTGCCCCATAATGTGTCTACGCCTACGCTCACGGTTCAACTCTTCACGGTACTTTACTCTCTCCGGTGAAGATTCATACTTCTTATCATACTCTAACTTATGTTGCTTGGCTTCGGGGCTTACACGCTCTTTGAGCAGTTGCATAGCGATTTCCATTGGTTCGCTTGCGTTTTTTGCTTGCCAATCATCATCACCTGCCTCAAATTCGGTAGTAAAACTCATAGGCATCATTATCTGTACATCATTATCTTTACTATATCTCCCTAAATTCCTAATAGGTACATCTCTATCTATAAAATCACTTTCGGGGTGATTTCCTGTTTCTTTGTAATATTGATTTAAATTAGCCTCGGTTTCTTTAAATTCTTCTTCTCTTCTTGCTATTTCTTCATTTACTTTTATATCATGAATACTAGGTGGTGTACCTTGTTGGGTACTTAAATAAGCAAGTTCATCATGTGATAACAAGTGATAATCTAAATCATTATGATGAGGAAATAAATCTTCTTTGAGTAGTTGCATAGCAATCTCCATTGGTTCGCCTGTGTGAATGTCTTGAAAATCTGTGTCAAATGTCATACCTGTTGAATCAGCATAAGGATAAGTAATATCTTCTGTACCATCATCTTTAATTTCTATTTTAGGTATAGGAAAACGAACCTTTTCCTCTTCTCGTAGCATGACTTCTTTCATGAGTTCAGCGTACTCATTTGATGAGTCATCGGAAACCATTCTAAACATATTTCTTTTTTCTTTTAATTTTGAATGTAATTCTTCATGCGACATAAGAGCATAAGGGCGAGCCTCTTTGAGCAACCGCATAGCGAGGTCCATTGGTTCGCTTAATTTAAATTCTTCAAGACCTTGTGTATCTGTTCTATTTAAATTATTTTTATCCCATTGAGTAAAAGGGTCGTGACTTTCTACTAAATCAAATTCATTATCTAATCTTACAGGCATAGGGTGTACTTTACCTTTAGTGTCAATGTTTGATTCTAAAAGTATAGGAGGTATACCGGCTTCCATAATATCTTGCGCTAATTCTAAATTATGATGCTTTAAATTATTTACATCAAGTGTTTTATTCCACGGTACTAAAGTTCTCGCTACTTGATTTAATCTATCAAGAGTAAATGGTTTTCTATTTATTCTGTGTATATCGTTTTCATCTACATCTCCATATATTATTCCTTCGGGTTGGAAGTTTTTTCCTGTAAATCTTTGTGGAGTTGGTGCATTACCTGTAAAACCGTGTAAATTAAGTGGTCTAAATCTATCTTCAGTACCCCAATTGCGTTTAAGGGAAGTTGGAATATCGGGGTAATCTATCATTATACGCCCTGTATCTCTATCTCTTAACTTTCCCGATTGGGGTTCTAAACTTGGATTAGCCGAATATAATGATGACTGATATACATGTCTTCCCGATAAAGGTTCTCCGTTAATTTCAAGAGGTAATTCTTGATTAGCCGCCGTATCTCTAAATTGAGTATTTTCTTCATTTGCTAAATTTCTACCTATTGCGGGTTTTTCTCTTCTTTCTCCACTTTGACTTGTATCGGCATCTAATCTAAGACTATGATATATTGAAGGTTTAGTAGATACAAAATTTTCCGGCGACCAATCAAAACCATCAATAGGATAAGTTGTTTGTTCAAGATAATCTCGTACTAAATCTTTTAAAAAAATCATACTTTGATTTGTAGGAGAATTATCTATCATAGTCCTCTCTCCTGTTGTTCTTTAGCATAGGCTTGGTTTCTTAAGCCATCTATATATCGGTTTAAAGCAATTGTATGTTCAGTACCCGGAGCATCCATAAATTCTACAGGTTTACGGTTATGTCTTAATTTATTAGCCAATGAGTGTAAATCTTTTGATGTTAATTTATCAAGGCTTGCTTGCTTACTACCCCATTCGGGAGGTAATTCAGTTTTTCTTTCGGAACTATGCTTAATTTGATTTTGAAGCATTTTTATTTTTTCATAATTTTTAGGATTTTCAAGATATGTTATTTTTTCTTCCGGTGTCATAGATTCACCATTTGGTAGTAATGGTAAACCATCATGGTCTAACCCTGTATATTCATCAGTTGAAAATCGCATAAATGGTTTAGTTAAATTAGATATAAGTATATTTTGTAAATCTCTATTTTTAATATCTACCGCAAATGGGTTATTTATATCATCTTGACCTGTAAACGGGCTATGCTTGTATTCAGCATCTCTTCTCATATCCCTTCTTTTCAAATCGGGATAAGCATAATGGGGATTTATTTTTAACTTTTTATTTCTTAAATAATTTAATCCATCTTTACTTTCTTGTCCGGGGTATGCAGGTTGTAATTCTTTAGGAAGTGATGGAGTAGGTACTTTAATTGGAACTAATCTTTCAGCAGGTATACGAGAACTAACATATCCTTCTGCGGTTTTTTCTCTTTGACCGGCAACAGGTCGCATTTGTAAATGGTCGTCTACTGTATTTAAACCTCTTATACCAACAAAACCCTCATTACCATCCGACATACTTACTGCCCCTTTCATATTTAATCTATCAACAGGTGAAACAAAAAAACCTGCACCTGTACGAGATTCACCCGGTTCGGCCATAAAAAATGGTTCTCGGTGTTTATATTTATCATATACTTTTTCGCCGGTAGAAATATTTGCTTTTTCCGAGTTTTGATGTATTATTGCTTGAACTAAATCTTGAATAACATTATTTTCATAATTTTCATTATCTACACCTTGTCTTTGGTCGGAGGGTAATAATCCCGAATTAGCCATTATTCTTTCTATATCAACTATATTTAATCTTTTAAGTGCAGTAATTGGTGCTACTGCTCCTTCTTTTATTGAACCATCGGGGTTTTGCCAATTTTCTGTGTGATATGCAGGTATGTGTTCGGGTAAAGTAGATTGTCTACCGTGAATCCTCATAAGAGGATGTTCTCTTATTGTATGATATAAGTCATCACCTCTTGCTAAAATATTTTGACCTTCTTCACTTTGTGCTACTCTATCACGGATTCTAGCCTCTATCTCATCTCTTGTATATTTTAAATTTCTTAAATCTGTTGTATCTAAAGAATTTTTTCCACCATGTATAGTATCATAATAATCATCTATAAGTTCTCGACCTGTAGTTGGTATGTTTTTGTCTGTAGGTTTACCACCATACAAAGGAGAAAAATAATAATTTTGTATAGCACTTTGGATTTCTTCATTTAGTGCCTCTTGGTCTACAGGTCTTGTTTGTGGAAGAAACTTTGGTTCAGTAATCGCTTCTTTAGCGTGGTCGGCTCTTATATTATTAATCAACTGTTGTTGTGTCCATTCGGGATTTATAGGTTGTTGTGTATACATACCGTAGTCTTCAAGAGTCGGTTGTTGTTTAACCAATATCTTGCTCACGCTCGCACCTAGTAAGGGCGAAGTAGCGATAACATTTAGAATGCTCGCTTGCTACGAGTGGTATGAGCCGACCTATTGCTGTAAAAAAAGCAGTGCCTTTGTTGGGTTTAGCGGCTCACGCATTAAGAGGTGTAGGAACAAAAATTGCTACTAAGGTTGCTGAAAAAGGAGTAGGAGGTGCTTTAAAAGAAGGTGCTAAAGCCGCAGTAGCAAATACAAGTAAGAAAGATTTGGCAGTAAATGTTATGCAAGCCAATAATCAAAGAGCGCAAATGAAACAACAACAACAACAAAATCAAATGAGTACTGCTCAAGATATGGCTGATAAAGCCAAAGCCGATGCTACTGTTCAAAAAGCATTTAATTTCTTAAATTATTTAGAGCAAGAAGAATATGAACCATTTATGAAAAAAGTTTTAGCACTTGCAAATACATTACCAAGAACAAGTGAAAACTCACATTACAATGAAAGAATCGGGTTAATGGGAGAAGAACATGATAATGCAAGATACTCTAATGACCAAACTTTTAAGTTTAAAGGAAAAGATACAGGTCTTACTATAACTCAAGTCATGCATGCATTACATGAAATATACCAACAACAAAACCCCGATAATAGAGATAGATTAGTATTTAGTGATATGATTACTACAGATGAACCACACCCTAGACCCGCCGGTATGGGAAATGCTAATGCTAAATTAGTTCAAGTAGTTACAGACCCTAAAGCAAAAGATGTTCACATAACTGCCGGTCAAACGCTTACTCAAGCACCGGAAGGTGTAAGTCAAAAAACTATAACTCCACAAGGATTTTTTGAGCAAAAAAATATGTTAGATATGGGAATACCCACTCAATCTAATCAAGGTGGCTCTCAAGAATTTTTACAACAATTTTACGGTGGAGGAAAAAAGAATTTTCAAGATGTTGAAGATTTGGTAAATAGATTTTCTACTAGAGAAGAAGACAAATTAACCGGGCAACTCGCCGCACAAGATAAAGTGCAAGAAGGTAGAGATTATATTGCTGAACAAAACTACAACAAAAAAATACAACAAGAAGAAGCAGAAAATCAAAAAACTATCGAAGAAGAGACTAAAGAGCAAGCATTTCAAGAGCAACCTGTAGAAGTAAAACAAATGGGCGGTATGTATTTTGTCACAGACCCCGCCTATGGATATAATCAAAGTATGATGGATTATCAACAATTAATTGAAGGTGGGTACGATAAGTACCTAAAGAGTAATCCATTTGACTTAGCATGGCAAATGTTGTTTAAAGAATCAGTAGAACTACACCATGATGAAGAACTTCCGAGTGAATTTGTAGATGATGTAATGATGCTTGACCGTACTCATAAAATGACACCGACAAATAATGGTACATTAATTGATAATATTGACCCTTTTATGCACAGAACTATCGAATTAATGGCACAAAACTTCAAAGAAGAGAATCCTGTAGAAGAAAAACCTCAATCAATGATGTTCTACTAACATTTCTTTTTGTAAATGTTTTATTTCTCTAACAATTTTAAGTGCAGGTTTTAATTTATGTTCAGTAATACCACATTTAAATCCCCAAGCATCAAGATGACGCACTAATGTTTCAGTAGATAAGTTAGCACCACTCTCTTTTACAAATGGACAACCACCGAGTCCACCAATACTTGAATCTATTTCTGTAATACCCTCAAATAATGCGTGTCTTACAGTTTGAAGTGCTTTTTCTTCATTACCATTATGATGTATATGAATAGCACTTTTTAAATTATTCTCTTTAATCATATCTATCCAAAGAGAAATTTCTTCTCTTGTTGCTACACCAACCGTATCGGATAAAACTACTGTATCACCTAACATTTTAGCGTCTTTTATACACATTTTCATCATATTAGGTGATATAATGCCGGTATAAGGGCTACCAAAAGCCATTGAAATATACACTCGTATATTATTTTTAGGTATTCCGTTAAGCATAGTAAAATACATTGTAATTAATTCACTTTTTGTCTTACCAAAATTTCTTATATTAAATTCTTCACAAGGAGAAAATACAATATTTATTTTTTCAGCACCTACACTTAATGCTCTTTCAAGTCCACGCTGATTCATTACTAATACAGAACCTTTAGAAAATACTTTTTCCGCATCAGCCATTTGAGGTACATACTTAGGGTGTGCAAATGATGTTTCTTCGATATTATTTATACCGGCTTTGTATAGTTCTTCAATTAAACTAATTTTGATTTCAGTAGGAATAAAATGTTTTAAATTTTGTAATCCGTCACGAGGGCCAACCTCGTAAACGGTCACATTCATTCTTTCACTCTCCGAAGGCCATTCATACACATTTCTTGTAATTCAACTTCATCTTCAAAGATAATCATACCGGGGTCTTCGGGTTTAATAAAAGTACACCAAATCCAAATAAACCCTGCCATAAATCCTAGAACAATAAACCCAATTACTCTTGGTAATAATATTTCAAACATACTCATGTCCGAGCCTAAGTTGGTGTAGAAATTAAAGTTATCGGTTTGAAATTTGTTCCTTTTTTCATTTATGGGTTCTATATTTCATATTCGGGATATGGCATAAAACGAGCAAGGCGAGAATTTCCCACCCTGTTTCTTGGTAAACCGTATGCCTGATTTTCAGCGTCAGTTAAACTTGAGGTTGAATATGTAGGTATTTGTGAAATGCCGTTTTCATCAACAATAGTTTCTAAAGGTATTTGTCTTGCTCTTGCTAAATATTGCAGATTATCTTGGTCATTTGAAGCAAATAAGGTGCTTTGAGGATTGTGTAATCGTTCTATAAAGTCATCAACTTCTTGTTGAGAATAACTTGCTGCTCTTTCTCTAACCTTTGGTCTAAATCCTTTGTCTTCATAATATCCTTCTTCTAGTCGGTGGAGAGGGTTTTGATAACCACGCTTTTTTGCGTCTTGAGTGAGTCGGTCAAAATGAAAATCTCTATAGAACTTAGGAGGTGGTGCTAATGGACCTTCCTGTATTGTAGGGTCATACGGTGGGGGGTCAGCATGCTCGTCATCATTAAATGTATATTGACTTACTCCGAGTTTTTCTTCTCTAGGTCTAAGTGTACCATCTTCTTTTCTATTTGTTGAATCTTCACGAGCCATTCTAGCCCTAGCAAAATGACCCATTACGCTAGGGTGCATGTATTCACCCTTAAGTAAAGCCCAAGCCTTTTCAAATGGATTCATGTTAAAACCTACAAATTAAAGTTATCGGTTACCTTGCGTTCTCATAGCGGCCATAGCCATGTCTTCTGCAAGAGTTCGTTTATTGTTCGGTTGAGGTCTATGCATAGCCATATCTTCTTCACTTGGCATAGGCATGTCATCTTCCGATTCCATCATTTCATTATCTTGAGGTTTCATGCCTTCAAGTATTTGCGCCATAGCCTGTTGCTTTGCTTGACTTCTTACTCTACCGGGTGGATTAGCCATTCGACTTTCTAAATTTAAAGGATTATGTTGAGTCTGCGTACCTGCTCTACCTTGTTGTAGCATTGGAGGATAATCTCTTTCAGTACGAGATTTTAGTAAT
>Ga0181420_1000807_pt1 | contig 12184 bp, 11 predicted proteins | sample 43SPOviralmetaG_FD_130145 | JGI IMG/M metagenome (GOLD analysis project Ga0181420, IMG submission 130145) | Marine viral communities from the oligotrophic San Pedro Time Series (SPOT) site, San Pedro Channel, CA, USA - 43 SPOT_SRF_2013-05-22 | ecosystem: Environmental > Aquatic > Marine > Strait... | reverse complement strand
TATGACTAGCGATAGTGCTACACTTATCCCAACTCAACAATCAGTTAAAGCCTATGTAGATGCTCAAGCACACATGACAGACGTCGGCATTGCCGGTGACTCTGGTACTGGAGCAATTACAGACTCAGAAACATTCACCTTAGCAGGTGGAACTGGTATTACATCAGCAGTTTCAGGCAATACTGTAACCCATACACTAGATAACACAGCGGTATCAGCAGGATCATATGGTTCAGCTAGTACTATTCCCGTTATCACAGTTGACGCACAAGGTAGACTTACAGCAGTATCAACAGCAGCTACAAGTTCAGCATTAACAATTGGAGCCGATAGTGGTTCTGATGATGTTGTAACAGTAGGTACAGATACTCTTAACTTTACTGGTACAGCGAACGAAATCGAAACAACAGTTTCAAACAATACGATTACTATTGGATTACCAGACGATGTTACTATTGGCGGAAACGCTACAGTTTCAGGTAACCTAACAGTATCAGGAACAACTACAACTGTAGATTCCACAACACTATCCGTAGCAGATCCATTGATCTCACTAGCTACAGGCAACAATACATCTGATGTCGTTGACATTGGTCTGTATGGTTTGTTTGACACTAGTGGTTCACAAGATATATACGGTGGTATTTTCAGAGACGCTAATGACTCTGGAAAATGGAAACTATTTAAAGACCTACAAGAAGCACCAACAACAACAGTTAATACCTCAGGTACTGGCTATACAGTTGGCACTTTAGTAGCAAACTTAGAATCATCCTCAGCAACTATCACAGGCGGTACTATTACTGGTATCACTGATTTAGTAGTAGCAGATGGTGGTACTGGTGTTGGCTCATTCACAAGCAAAGGTATTTTGTTTGGTAATGGAACAGGTGTTTTACAAGTTACAGCAGCAGGAACACAAGGTCAAATATTACAAGCAGGCGCTGGTGGTACACCAGAGTTTGGTAATGTTGACGGCGGTTCATACTAACATTATAAAATAGGAATAAATTGAGATGGACGAACAATTATTAAATGAATATATTAATAACTTGGCAAATCAGATTAATACTCTGAACCAAGAGAATATTTTATTAAAAACAAGACTCGGTATTTTCGAGAAAAGAGAACAGATAAGATTGCAGGAAGAACAACTAGTTAAAGAGAGACAGGCAGAGGTTCCAACAGAGCCTCAGCCTTTGCCTCAGGAACAGAGTACTTACTCTCAACCTGAGCCAGAGCCTACTCCGGAACCTATTGTTGAGGCACCTGTAGAACCTGAGGTAAAGGAACCCAAAACACCAATGGTGAGGGCACCTAGACCTAAAGGTTACAATCGAAAAGTTGATGGCCCTTTGCCATTAATACCTGATCCCAGATTTGAAAATACAGAATCATAAACTAAGGAAACAAAACAATGGCAACGGTAATAAAAATAAAGAAATCGGAAACAGCGTCATCGGCACCATCAACTAGTGATCTAGTTGCAGGTGAAATTGCTCTTAATACAGCAGATAAGAAATTATTTGTAAGAGACTCTAATGATTCTATTATAACGGTTGCAAATTTTACTGAAAGCGATCAGTCGTTAGTTTTTCCAACAGGAGATTATGGTTCGGTGGCATCGGCTTTAAGTACAGATGCCTTCGGTGAATTGTTGGATCAAATATACGATCTGAATACAGCAATAAAATATCGTTTAGCAACAGAAGACCTTGGGGCCTTCAGTTAAACATATCAACCTATTTTAAAGGAGACAAATAGATGGCAGTTACAGTACAGTTTAGAAGAGGCACAACAGCACAGAACAATGCGTTCACAGGTGCTGTAGGTGAGCTTTCGATAAACACAACAAATAATTCTATTAGGGTCCATGATGGGAGTACAGCTGGCGGAACCGAGTTAATGCTCGCTTCTGCAAGTAACATAAGTGGAAATGTTCCAATAGGAAACATTTCCGGAACAATATCAGCTAGTGCCATGGATGATGGATCTAGCATAGACGGCGGAACATATTAATTTTTTAGGAGAAAACAATGCCAACACAAGTACAATTTAGACGCGGAACAACCGCTCAAAATGAAGCTTTCACTGGTGCGGTAGGTGAGATTTCCGTAGATACTACGCTAGATACAGTTCGTGTCCATGACGGTTCAACAGCAGGCGGTATTCGACTAGCCAGATTTTCAGAGATAGAAGCTGGAGATATAACGGCAGTCGTAGCAGGCACAGGACTTTCAGGAGGCGCAACTAGCGGTAGTGCTACAGTAAACTTATCCCACCTAGGCTTAGAAAGCTTAGCAGACCCAAATGATGATCAGATTATATTTTGGGATGATAGCGCAGGTGCAACTGCGTTTTTAGATTTAGGTACAAACCTAGCAATATCTGGAACAACAATAAATGCAACTGACACAAATACTACTTATTCAGCAGGAACAGGTGTCACACTTAGCGGTACTACTTTCAGTATACCTCAGGTTATAGCAACAACTAGTAACCCTACTTTTAATACAGTAATAGCAAAAGGTATCACAGATGCCGATGCCGATACTAAAATACAAGTAGAAGAGTCTGCAGACGAAGACAAGATTAGATTCGACGCAGCAGGAACAGAAGTTATGAACATGACTTCAACAGGACTATTCCCAAGTGCAGATGATACATTCTCACTTGGTAGCGCATCACTACAATGGAGTGATTTGTTTGTAGGACCTGGTTCTTTATATGTTAATGGACAAAAAGTATTAGAAGATTCCTCAGGTTCAATTGTTGTATCTGCGGATGCTAACCAAAATGTTAGTGTACAAACATCAGGTTCTGGAGACGTCCAATTGGATGCTACAGGAACTGGTCTTATTGCACTTAAATCTACAGTACAGATTGAGGACGGTAATAATATTACTAACTCAGCAGGTAATGCAATTACATTTGGTTCAGGCTTATCTTCAGACTCACTTACATCAAGATCAGCAGATACTAATTTAGTATTAGCAGGTAATGGTACAGGTATTGTACAAGTAAGTGATGCTTTAACAGTAACAGGAAACCTTACAGTTCAAGGTACAACATCTACAGTTAGCTCTACAACTTTAACAGTTGCAGATCTTAACATCACAGTAGCCCAAGGTGCAGCCGACGCAGCAGCAGCTAACGGAGCAGGACTTACAGTAGACGGTTCATCAGCAACCCTTACTTATTCCTCATCTGATGATAGATGGAATCTTAATAAGGACTTAAATGTAACTACCGTATTCGGTAATCTTACAGGTAATGTTACTGGTAACATAAGTGGTAGTTCAGGTTCAACAACAGGTAATTCAGCAACAACAACAGCATTATCTAATGCTAGAAATATTGGTGGAGTATCTTTTGATGGTACAGCAAACATTAACTTACCTGGTGTTAACGCATCTGGTAACCAAGATACCTCAGGTAATGCAGCAACAGCTACACTTTTAGCAACAGCTAGAACTATTGGTGGTGTTTCATTCAACGGCTCAGCAGACATTAACTTGCCTGGTGTGAACGCAGAGGGAGACCAAAATACTACAGGAAACGCAGCAACTGCTACAACAGCAGGAGCTTGGACAACTGCTAGAACATTATCCTTTACAGGTGATGTTACTGGTACAGGTTCTGTAGATGGTTCAGGAGATGTTGCTACAGCATTAACTATTGCAGCTAATAGTGTTGCACTAGGAACAGATACTACTGGTAATTATATGGCGCAAGTAAGTGGAGGAGATGGTATTACTGTTTCTCACTCACAGGGAGAGGGCTCAACAGCTACAATCACTGGAACGGCTATATATAATGTTAGTGGTACTAAATTAAATTAAGGTAGGTAGAAGATGGCTTTAGCTAGCAGAACAGACTTACAGGACTATTGCCTTAGGAGACTAGGGCATCCTGTAATAGAAATAAATGTTGATGAGAGTCAACTCTCGGATCGTATGGACGACTCCTTGCAGTTCTTTCAAGAGTATCATTTCGATGGTGTAGAAAAAACATTTGTCAAACATCAAGTAGTGGGTTCTAAGATAAAGCTTACTGCCAACCTAGCTGGTAATTTTACTAGGGGAGAGGATTTGGTGGGCGGAACTTCCGGTGCCATTGCCAAAGCAGACAGTTCGGACTCTACGGGTCAGTTCATATATGTGGAGTTAATGAAATCTGGAACTTTCGTTGCATCAGAACAAATCACTGGTAGTATATCAGGAGCTACAGCGACATTGGGCGCAACGGATTTTTATATTAAGGGAGATATCGAAAACGGATATCTCCCTATTTCTAATAACATATTAGGAATAACAAGAGTATTTAATTTCGGTGGAGCAGCTACCAACAATACAAAAGATGGACAGCTGTTTGATATGATGTATCAATTTAGAATGAACGATCTATATAACTTAATGGGAGCAGACATGATATATTATTCAGTCGTACAATCTCATTTAACAACACTAGAAAAACTATTAACAGGTGATAGACAAATTCGTTTTAATAGAAAGACTGATAAACTTTATATAGATACTGATTGGGATAAAACATTTAATATAGGAGACTTTATTGTTGCAGAGGCATACGCTATTGTAGATCCAGCAACATATTCAGAAGTCTATGATGATATGTTTCTTAAGAAATATACAACAGCATTATTTAAAAAACAATGGGGCGATAATCTGAAAAAGTTTGCAGGTATACAGATGCCAGGTGGAGTGACTCTAAACGGAGAAACCATATACAACGAGGCAATACAAGAGATACAGGCAATAGAATCAGAAATGCAACTACGATATGAATTGCCACCTCAGTTTATGATAGGATAATCTTATGCCAACCAATTTCTTTTTTCAAAATGGCACGGGTATAGGTAACACAGCAGAGGGTCGCCTAATAGAGGACCTTATCATCGAGAGTCTAAAAATATATGGACACGATGTTTTTTACTTACCCAGAACCATAATTAAAAAGGATACAATCTTTGATGAAGATACTTTGTCAAGATTTACACAGGCATATCCTTTAGAAATGTATTTGGAAAATGTACAAGGCTTTGAAGGACAAGGCGATATCTTCACACGATTTGGTATGGAAGTTAGAGATCAAGCTACTTTTATATTAGCAAAAAGAAGATGGGAAGACATGGTACAAAGACAAGCTATTGTACCTACACAAGCAGCTAGACCTTCCGAAGGAGATTTAATTTACTTTGACAAAACAAAGTCATTGTTTGAAATTAAATATGTAGATTTTCAAAATCCATTTTATCAAGCAAATGCTATACATGTATTTAGATTGACAGTTGAACTATTCGAGTACAGCTCAGAAGATATGGCTACAGGTATTGAAGCTATAGATGGCATAGAAACAAAATACTCTCAAGACATGTTAGAGTATCAACTTAAAACAGAAGATAATTACTTATTACTTAAAGAAGATAGTGGAAGTTTAATTAGTGAGGCTTATCAAACATCAGTATCAGAACCAATAGACAACCAGGACTTTGATAACTTACTAACACTAGAAGGTATATTAGACTTCAGTGAACGAAATCCATTTGGTGAGATAGGAGCTTAGTATGTTTAAGGATAAACATTTTTATAATCAACATATACGAAAAGCTATTATATCCTTTGGTACAATATTCAATGATATAAACATTGAAAGAAAGAATTCAGCGGGTGCAGTTACACAAGCACTAAGAGTCCCTTTATCTTATTCTACAAAACAAAAGTTTATGACTAGGATAGCAAGGGTAACAGATACAACTACTAGAGGCGAAGTAGCGTTAACACTACCTAGAATGGGGTTTGAAATTAACGGTTTAAACTATGACCCTGCTAGAAAAGTAGGACCTATACAAAAAACAAAAGTAGTAGGTACAGGAGATGATGTCAATACAGTAAGACAAGTATTTGCATCGGCTCCATGGAACATGGATTTAGCATTATATATATTTGCGAAGAACCAAGATGATGGATTACAGATACTGGAACAAATACTTCCTTATTTTAATCCTGATTTTAATATTACAATAAATGATCTCCCTGCAATGGGAATCAAAAGAGATTTAAAAATTACATTAGATAATGTTAGTTATGAAGATGAATACGAAGGCGAATACGCCAACAGACTTAGTGTCGTTTGGACACTTAACTTTACTATGAGACTTAATTTTTATAGCCATGTAAGTAATGCAGAAGTAATTAAAACTGCTATTGCTAATATATTTAATGAAGACGGTAACGAATTAACACCATTTAGTCTCAGTAAAACTGGAAGTAATAAAGGAACTGTAACAGCAAGTGTTAATCCTTTATCAGCCACACCGGCTGACTCGTATACATTCTTGGAGGAATTTGATGAAAACTACGAAGAATAGTGGCTTTGAAGAATTAGACAAAGCATTTAAAACAAAAGAAATAACAAAAGCTTTAGAAACTAATCTTAAAAAATCTGAAGAAGAAAGACAACTACCAGCAATAGATATGTCTGAGGCAGATAAAGAAAAGCTACACGCAAAACAACAAGAAGAAGACTTACAATACGCTAGGAGTATACTTAAACAGGCTGAGGCATATAATGCTGAGGCTATTGAAGGTATATTACACATAGCTAGAAACTCAGATCAACCTCGTGCTTATGAAGTAGCAGGTGGATTAATTAAAAACTTACAAGACACAGCTAAGGACATGCTAGAAGTACAGGAAAAGCATAAGCGTATATCTGGTGTTGATCCTAAAGGTAAACAAATTACAACACAGAACAACATGTTTGTAGGTAGTACAAAAGAATTATTAAAAGCATTAAAAGGCGAACAAGCTAAAGACATTATAGAAGGCGAAGTACAAGACGATAATGGCACAACCTGAACAAGTATCATATCACGGTAATCCTAATCTTAAACCATTAGCATATCAGCATGATTTCACAGCAGAAGAAATATCTGAGTATGTCAAATGTCAGAAAGATCCTAAGTATTTTATAGAAAACTATGTCAAGATTGTTACACTAGACAAAGGATTACAACCATTTAAATTATTCGATTGTCAGAAAGGCAAAGTAGATCTCATAATGAATGAGAGAAAAGTAATTTTAATGGAAGGTAGACAGCAAGGTAAAACAGTAACAGCAGCTGCGTGTATATTACACTACACAATATTCCAAGAAGATAAAACAGTAGCTATTATGGCTAACAAAGCCTCAGCAGCTAGGGAAGTATTAAACAGATACCAAATTATGTATGAGAACTTACCTCTGTGGATGCAACAGGGTGTTAGAGTATGGAATAAGGGTGATGTAGAATTAGAGAACAATAGTAAAGTACTCTCAGCAGCTACAACAGCATCCGCTATTCGTGGTAAATCAGTTAACTGGTTGTACATTGATGAGGCAGCAATCATACCTAACAACATAGCAGACGAGTTCTTTACTTCTGTTTATCCTACTATCTCAGCTGGTGAAACAACAAAGATCCTACTTACATCTACACCACTAGGTTATAATCACTTCTGGAAGTTCTGGAATGAGGCAGAGAAAAAACAAAATGGCTTTGAACACATGTTCATACCTTACTATGAGATACCAGGAAGAGATGAGAAGTGGTTAGAGGAACAAAAAGGACTCTTAGGTGAAGTTAAATTTAACCAGGAGGTTATGTGCGAGTTCCTAGGTTCAACAAATACTTTAATTAATGCTACAACTATAGGTAGATTAAGTACAAAAGAACCAGAGTATACTAACAATGGCTTAGATATATACGAAGCTCCACAGGAAGGTAGATACTACGCAATGGCATGTGATACTGCCAGAGGTATTGGTGGAGATTATTCTGCTTTCGTAGTAGTAGACATTACAGCTATGCCATACAAGGTAGTAGCAAAGTTTAGAGATAATTCAATAGCTCCTATGCTATTCCCAGATGTAATTGGAAAGGTAGGTAGGGACTATAACAACGCATTTATTCTAGTAGAAGTAAACGATATAGGACAACAAGTAGTAGAAATATTACATCAAGAAGTAGAGTATGAGAATATTCTTACTACGGTTACTGAACAGCAAAGACAGTATGTTAGTCCAGGCTTTGGTAAAGCAACTAAATTAGGTGTCAATACTTCCAAAGCAGTTAAAAGACAAGGGTGTTTTACATTTAAATCACTACTAGAAGAACAAAAATTATTGATATTTGATGAGCATATTATACATGAGATATCAACTTTTATTGAGAAAGCTAATTCTTATCAAGCAGATGAGGGTTATCACGATGATTTAGTTATGTGCATGGTATTGTTTGGCTGGTTGTCTAGTCAAAACTTCTTTAAGGATATGACAGATGTTAATGTTAGAGAAGGGTTATACGGACAGCAAATGGGAGAAATAGAAAGTAGTCTTACTCCTTATATACGACTAGACGGACAAGAACCAGAGTTTGAAGTCATAGGAGAAGATGTTTGGCTATTAGAAGATGAATATAATCCAGCAAACTTACAACAAAAACTAAAGAATCTGATTAATAGGTAATGTAATTACACTATAAATAACCGTAATTACAAAATGTAATTTAGAACTTTTATGATGTATAAATAGTTGGATGATAATAAAACTTGTGTCATTAAATTTAACATAAGATAATATAAACCGAGGAGAAAAACATGGCATTTCAGCTATCACCAGGTGTTCTTGTAAAAGAAACAGATTTAACTAGTGTAGTCCCTTCAGTAGCAACCACAACGGGTGCTTTTGTTGGTGACTTCGCATGGGGACCTGCAGACGAGATCACAACAATTAGTTCCGAGAACGACTTAGTCGCTAGATTCGGAAAGCCTAATGACACAACAGCTAAGGATTTCCTTACAGCGGCGTCATTCTTGGCTTATGGAAACAACTTAAAAGTAGTCAGATCAGTAGATTCAACAACAGCAACTAACGCAGTACAAAGCGGTACAGCTGTTCTTATTTCTAATAGCGAAGACTATTTCAACAACCATTCTACTGGTTCAGGAACCAATGGAATGTGGGCAGCTAAATACCCAGGAGCCTTAGGCAACAGTCTAAGAGTTTCTTTTGCAGATTCTAGTAACTTTGACACCAATTCAGTAGCTTCGGCAACTGTAACAGCAGGTGGATCTGGTTACACATCAGCAACAGTAACTTTTGCAGCTCCAGGTGCAGGTATTACAGCTACAGGTACAGCAACAGTAAGTGGTGGAGCCGTAACAGCAATCACTATTACTAATCCAGGTAATGGATACGAGGCTGTTCCTGCTATAACAATCGGAGGCGACGGTTCAGGAGCAACAGCTACTGCAGTCTTAGCTACAGATTGGAATTACAAAAATGAATTTGATCAAGCACCTTTAACATCTATTGATGTATTACAGGCAGGCGGATCAAACGATCAGATGCACATTGTCGTAGTCGACGAAGACGGATTGTTCTCAGGAACAATTGGAACAGTTCTTGAAAGATTCGAGGCTGTGTCTAAAGCATCAGATTGCAGAGCATTAGAAGGTGGTTCATTATTCTACAAAGACGTAATTAACTCACAATCTAAATACATTTATTGGACAGACCATCCAGCAGGCGACTCTACATGGGGTACAGGTAAAACAGGTACTGCATATACAAGTGGATTTACAACAGCAGAAGGCTATTGTTCACTAACAGGTGGAGTTTCAGATAGTCCTGACTCAGGCGATATACAAACATCTTGGACATTGTTCTCAGATGCAGAACAGACTGATGTTTCATTACTTATTACAGGTTCTATCGGTACTACTGATCAGAAATTTGTACAAGATAACATTGCTAAAACAAGAAAAGATTGTATTTCATTCCACTCACCACAGTTTGCATCATGTGTAAACAATGCAGGTAGTGAAGAAACATCAATTACAGCAGACAAAGGTTTGTTAGCAGCTACATCTTACAGTTTTATGGATAGTAACTGGAAATATATGTATGACCGTTACAACGATGTATACCGTTGGGTACCATTAAACGGAGATACAGCAGGACTTTGTGTCGCAACAGATCTAGATAGAGAAGCTTGGTACTCACCAGCAGGTTTTAACCGTGGACAAATTAGAAACGCAGTTAAATTAGCTTGGAGTCCTAACAAAACTAATAGAGACAACTTATATAAAATTGGTGTAAACCCAGTTATTAATTCACCAGGAAATGGAATTATATTGTTTGGAGACAAAACATTACTTTCACAACCTAGTGCTTTTGATAGAATTAATGTAAGAAGATTGTTTATTGTTTTAGAAAAAGCAATTGCAACCTCAGCTAAGTATCAATTGTTTGAATTCAATGATTCGTTTACTAGGAACCAGTTTGTAAACATTGTTAAACCTTTCTTAAGAAATGTTCAAGGCGGAAGAGGCATACACGACTTTAAAGTAGTGTGTGATGAGAGTAATAATACAGGACAGGTTGTTGATAGCAATCAGTTCGTAGCTGATATCTTTATCAAACCTACTAGAAGTATTAACTTTATAACCCTCAACTTTGTAGCAACAAGAACAGGCGTTGAGTTCGAAGAAGTCGGCGCGTAACTTATAAATATTAGACTAAGGAGAAACAAATGTCAATATCAAACTTTAAACAACAACTAGCTGGAGGCGGTGCTCGTCCCAATCAGTTTGAGATTCTTTTTGCTTGGCCATCAGTAGTAACCAGCGTACCAACACCAGATGCTAGATTGCTAGTAAGTGGAGCGGCTATACCAGCTTCTACTGTTAACCCAGTAATTACTCAATACAGAGGCAGGGAAGTAAAAATGGCAGGTGAAAGGATTTTTGATCCTTTTACAATAACCATTATTAATGATACTAAACAATCATTAAGAACTGCGATGGAAGAGTGGATGGAAAAAATTAATAACAAGGCAACTAATGCCGGTGAAGTCCAACCTTCAGAGTACTACGGAGAGATTACAGTTAATCACTTAGATAGAAATGGAAGTACAATAACTAAAGGAACTTATGTTCTGGAAGATGCTTTCCCAATTAATATGTCAGAAGTAGCATTACAATATGCACAGAACGATATTATTGAGGAATTTACAGTTACATTCCAATATCAACATTACAATAATTTCTAAGGTAGTCCCTAAAATGGGAACCGAGAAAAGGATATAAAATTATGGATTTATTTGGATTTGAAATTAAGCGGAAGGATAACGCAGCAAACGAGAAATCGTTTGTTGCTCCTTCAGATGACGGCTCAATAGAGTCGATTCGAGCGGGTGGGTACTATGGTACCTATATGGACCTTGAAGGTGTAGCCCAAACAGAATCAGAATTGATTAAAAGGTATCGAGACATCGCTGGTATGGCGGATGTAGATACAGCAGTAGAGGACATTATAAATGAGTCTATTGCACAGTTAGAAAATGAGAGCCCCGTCGAACTTAACTTAGACGATGTAGATTTATCTTCATCCGTCAGAAAATCAATCCAGAAAGAATTTGAATTAATTAAAAACATGCTGGACTTTAAAGATAGAGCCCAGGATTATTATAGAAGATGGTATATCGACGGTAAAATCTTTTTCCATAAAGTAATTGATATGGAAAACCCTAAACAGGGTATTAAAGATATTAGATATATCGATCCTAGAAAAATTAGGAAAGTGCGTGAAGTCAAGAAGGAAAAGAATCCTTCAGGCGTTATGTTTGTTACTAAGGTAGATGAGTTTTTTATCTATAATGATAAAGGAGTTACTACTAAACCAGGTGCATATGTAGCACCTGAAAATCAGCAAGGGCTGAAGATAACAAAAGACGCTATAGCATACGCACCAAGTGGTTTAGTAGATCATGATAAGAATATAGCATTATCATATTTACATAAGGCAATTAGGCCAGCAAACCAATTAAGAATGATGGAGAACGCAGTAGTAATTTATCGTATTACAAGAGCTCCAGAAAGAAGAATATTTTATGTAGATGTTGGTAACTTGCCGAAGATGAAGGCAGAACAATATCTAAAAGACATCATGGATCGTTATAGAAACAAGTTAGTATATGATGCTAACACAGGTGAGATCCGAGATGATAAGAAGTTCATGTCTATGTTGGAAGACTTTTGGTTACCCAGAAGAGAAGGCGGAACAGGTACAAGTATTGATACATTGCCAGCAGGTCAAAACCTAGGGCAGATAGAAGATGTAG
>Ga0181420_1000804_pt1 | contig 12200 bp, 8 predicted proteins | sample 43SPOviralmetaG_FD_130145 | JGI IMG/M metagenome (GOLD analysis project Ga0181420, IMG submission 130145) | Marine viral communities from the oligotrophic San Pedro Time Series (SPOT) site, San Pedro Channel, CA, USA - 43 SPOT_SRF_2013-05-22 | ecosystem: Environmental > Aquatic > Marine > Strait... | reverse complement strand
TAATACCAATACCTATACGGCCTTGCATTATTACACCAGATTGATTGGCTACTATTCTATAAGCACCATTATTAGAATCTGCTCTAAATACTTCACCGGATGTACCTACTACTTCTAACTTAGCATTAGCTGGACTGGTTCCGATTCCTACGTTTCCACTAACTAAATTTAATGTACTTATTTGTGAACCCGCCCCATAAGTGAAAAACTCTAATGAACTATCTTCACTACCATTAGATACATCATTAGCTGTACCTCTTATAAGTATACCTTCAAAAGCATTCCCACCGTCATCATCTCCATACATATAAATACGACCAAGTTCATCTCCGTCAGCTGGTGATGAAGAATCTTTGTGAAATTGTAATTGAGGTGCTACGTCATTAGCATTAGTATTTTTTATTATTAAATGAGGTTTACTACTTCCTGAACTTTCAAGAGTTAAGTCACCAGTAAGATTTAAGTTGTTTATACCTGTGTAATTTTTACTAGAATCTAATATGACAGCTTTAGAAGCTATCGCTGTACCCACTGCTGTTGAACCTAAATCTAAAGCGTTTATTTCACCAACAACAACTGTAGCTCCGTCAAGAATATTTAATTCTTCTGGTGTAGAACTGATTTGAGTAGTTGAAGCGGCCGCCAATACAGGTAATGTTCCTGATACATTTGGTAAACTGATTGTTCGATCACCTGTTGGATCGACTGTTGTTAATGTTAGTTCGTGATCGTCTTCTGTAGCACCTTCGAATAACACAGCGTTCTGTGCATTCATAGTAACTGTATCAACTTGAGTTGTTGTACCTGTTACAGTTAAGTTACCTGATACAGTTAGATTACCAGCGAATGTCGCGTTCTCTGAACTGTCAGCTGTTAAGAAAGTAGCATCACTAGAATCTGAGATTCCAGTAGATAACATAGTTCTACTTGGTTTCGTTATCGCCATAATATTATCCTATCATATCCATTACAGGTAATTCATAACCCAATCTTAATTCTTCTTCTAGTTGTGTTATTTCTTCTTTAGCATCATCAACTAATTGTCTTCCATTGAGAGTAACTCCTCCTGGTAAAAGAATTCCGTCAAACTTAATTAAATTCTGACCCCATTGCATTTTTAATTTAGCTGTTGTATATTTCTTTAACCATACATCATTATAGATATCTGTGTATGTAGTTGGATCCATTTTACGAATACATTCTATTACAATATATTCTCCGGCTCCAATATTACCACCCCAATCCATATCAATATATAGTCTGTTTCCATGTTTACTGTGTCTCATGAAAGCTGAACCAACAAGCATGTCATCTAACATACCTAAATGTTGTTGTACCATTTCGTAATGTAATATAGATGTAGATGTTAGATCATACATATCATGTAATCTTAATTGATATCTGAGATCAAACATATTACTAGTACTAGAACTGATATCTAATACACGAACAACTGATATGATAGCTTCAGGTAATTCAATATAATTATTACCTTCTAACCATGTTGTAGCTCCATTGTCTGAACCACCACTAGTTGAAGAAGTAACATTTGAAGTTGTTTTCTGATTGTCTATTTCAGTTTGTGTGATTTGATGTTTAAGATAAGTTCTTATAGTACCATCATAATGGTATTCTTGAAAGAACTGTAAAGCATCATCTAAAATGTCATCAGCTTGATCATCATCTACATTGATCTCAACAACAGGTGCACCAAGTTGTCGTTTACAATAAGATAAAAGTTCTGCTTTTGTTGCTGGTATTGCCATATATAAATCCTCTGTTAATACTATTTATATCAATAGAATGTTTAGAGTCTATATTCTTTGGCAGCTGCTTCTTGTATTCGATCTAATTTATCGTTAAGTTTTTCTAATTGAGTTAGAATTCTATTCATATCTTCTGTCATTTCTCTCTTTGATACATAATCTCTCGCTAGTTCTTCTCTTGTCTTGTTTAATAATATGTCTTGTCTTCTCATTTCATCATGAGTACTTCTAACCCACCAAGCGAGAGGTGCTAATACTAATGTTAGTATAACATTCCAAATCATGTGAGACATTTCAATTTCCATATTATCCTTTTAGTGCTGCTACTTCAGCTTCTAGTGCCTCTATTCTTGTCATAGCCTCTTGTAATGCTTTCATAGCTTTCATCCAAACTATAGAATACTTAACATTTTTATATTCAGGATCTTCAATTCCTGCCACTATATCTTCTTTAGGTTGAGCATCTATTCCTACTAGATTTGGTGAAACTGACTCTACTTCATCAGCAATCAATCCTAATAGAGTATTATTTCTTGATCTACCTGAAGCTTCATTCCAATTAAAGTTTCTCCATTTTAAGGCTTTAATATCATCCCATTGTGACTTAGCGTCTACGATATTTTCTTTTAATCTTCTATCAGAAATACTATTTACAGAAGTATCTGTAGCAAAGATAGCTCCATTACTGTCTACTCTAAACTCATAATTACCATCACCATGATGTTTTACAGCTATCATATAACTACCGACTTGTTGTATAAGTAATCCATAATCATCAGAACCAACACCAAAAATACTCGTCCAATCGTTATTTCCGGATTTACTAATTAGTAAATGAGCATCTCCAGTACTGTTAGGATTACCCATAGATAGATGTAGTCCACCCGCAGTAGGATTCGTAGTTCCTATGCCTAACTTGCCATTATAGGTAAGTCTCATTTTTTCATCCAGTACTCCTGCTGTACCTGTGCTAAATCTTAAGCCAGAGGATATGTCTGATCCTGAATTTACATCAGCTTGAGAGCTAATTAAACCAGTATTTTGAAGTACACCATTATTTCTCTCTGCCTGAAACTGTATAGCACCACCAAAGTTTGTTGTTGTAGTTCCAGTTGATAAAGTTGTTATCATCAAGCCTGTGACTGAATCATTTGTTTCTGAGTTGTTAGTTTGTATGTGTACTGGAGCAGAAGGACTCGTTGTTCCTATGCCTACGTTTCCAGTACTTTGAAAAGTAGCAACAATACTATCGTTATCATCTTCAAAGATTTGCCACTTGCCTGCTGATCTTTCACCAATTTCCCAGTTTGTACCGCTACCTGTCGAATCCTGTCTAATAATTGAATCACCTGGTGCTGTTCCACCTAAATGTAACTTAGTAGAAGGACTCGTAGTTCCTATGCCTACGTTTCCAGAAGCTCTTATGACGAAGGCGTGATTACTAGAGGTATCACCCATATAGATATCACTACCTTGTATAAGTAAGTTCCCTGTTCCTGTGTCCTTTATGTATGAATCTGATCCGTCATGAAAAAGTTCTAAATCATCACCTGATCCTAAAAGAATTTTATCGTTGTCTTGTAAATCTAAATTTCCACTAAGAGTTAAAGCTGTTAGTGTTCCTACACTTGTAATGTTTGTTTGAGCTACATCTAATACTAAATCTATAGTTCCATCACCGTCTTGATAAGTAGCGGTTATGCCTGTTTCAGTATTTGAACTGAACATAGCACCTACTATGTCTTGTATTTCTTCACTAGTTTGTAGTAGATCAGATACTAATGTTTTCTTTAAAGCTGAACTTGAAGCATCATATATTAATACATGATCAGCATCAGCGGCTGTTACTTCTGATTGACCTGTGATTATTGAAGCATTTAATTTCGCATTTGTGACTGAAGCATCTGCCGGTACATTGATCGCTACTGTTGACCAAACTAAAGCTTCTATACTTGAACCATTAGCTGGTGCTGTATCAAAAGTAAGTGTAGTACCAGAAACAGCGTATGTATTTTTAAACTGATATACACCATTGATATAAACTTGAGTCGCGTTCTCTGAGACAGGAGTTGTACTTAAAGTAAATCCTGTAGTTGAACCATCACCTGAATAGTTATTCACACTAGCATTAGCTAATGTTAAATCATCTGTAAATGATAAATTACCACTACCATCTGTTTTTAATAATTGACCTGATGAACCATCAGCAGCTGGGAGAACCCAAATCTTGTCAGCTGACAAAGCTGGTGCTTCGAATCCTACATAGTTTGAACCTTCATAAAATCTTAATTCGTTATTTGAACCACCGATAGAAAAGTTTTGTGAGGTAGTTACAGCTCCACCATCAGCGATAGTTAACGCATCATCTCCATCTGTATATTCTATTAAAGGTGTTCGTACAGAAGTAGAACCATTTAAAATCGTACCTGTGATAGTAGATGCTGTAAATGGAGCTGCTGAGAAAGAAATATTACCCGTAGCTGAACCTGTAGCTGTTGTCGTACCAACAGCGAATCCATCATTCGACTCGTCCCATAGAAAGATAGCGTTATCACCTGTAGAACCTCTTTCCATAACAAGACCAAGATCATTTGAATTTGATCCAGCACCAGTATTCAATTCTAATAAACCATCAGAATACGTTGTTGTCGTTGAACTTGACTGAGTAAGATTACCTGTTACAGATAAATTACCACCTGTAGTAATATTACCAGAATCATCTATTATACTCGCTAGTTCTCTATTTCTTGTTGTCATATTATTATTTATTTCCTATTAAAACGGAAGAGCTTTATCCTCCTGTGCGTTATATACGCTCCAGATCATTGTTGATCTAGCTTCAGGATTTTTGTCATACCCGTCTTTAACTAAATTTTCTAAAAATTCTACATGACCAGCACTAAGCGTATTTTTAACCCATGTAACTATTTCAGCTTCTGATAAATCTTTATATGCTTTAAAAGAACTTGAATCGTGACTTCCTATCTCTATAAAATGTCTATAATAACAAGTTTTTATTTCATCTCCTTTTAACCACTTTTCATTTCTATTTTCTGTTATAAGAAAATGTACTGTCTTAACAACATCTGCATCTTCACCTATAGTTTCAACATCTAAATTTTCTATTTTCCATATTATTGCCATATTAAGACCTCACTACTCCACTTATTGTTCCATAATTCGCGCACCATGCTGAAATTACAGTTCTGTTATTTCCATTCTGAGTATAAGTTACTTGCATTTCAATGTCTGAATTACCTGTACCCCCACCCAAATCATTTACTGCAAAAGTTCCACCCCCACCAGAATCCACGACAGCAGAAGATATTGAACCGGCGTGATGGGTACATCTAAGAGTTGCCCAACCCGCTGTTTGTCCTGTTAAAGTATTTACTGTTGTTGCTCCTATAGCGTGTATAACACAAGGTCTCCACTCTGAAGCATTACATGCAACCCAAAACTTCAAGCCTTCCATGTCTGCATTATCATAGGCAGCACTCATCATCATATTAGGTAAAGAATCTAAATTCGCACTTGCTCCTATGCCTCCTTGTTGGAAAAAGATACTACCTTGGTTTGAGCCTATTCTTTTAAAAAACGCAGCACCTGTACCACCAATCATGACTCCAGTTGAACTGCTATAGCCCTCTCCGATTTGAAGTGTTGTTGAACTTGCTTCTATTGCTCTAGCATCTCCAGCTCCATATATCCTTTGATTAACCCCAAGTTTTAGGCCTTCGGTGTTGTTTGATCCTTCTAATTGTAAAATACCAGCACTACTTAGAGACATCTTTGCAGCTCCACCAATTTCCCATTTATGAGAAGTAGACGCAGCATTAAAGGATAAACTTGAGCCTTCTCCACGAACCCAATTAGCATCATTATTACCTGCTGTCCCTGTAGAACCAAAAGTTACTCTTAAATCAGAAGCACCTGTAAACTCTGCATATCCAGAGTCTTGTACTCTAAATAATATATTACTTTGATTTATAGCAGTTTGATTATGTCCAACAATAAAACTTTCACCAGTAGCACTAGCATTTGAATCAATATTAATTCTAACTGAATTTGCAGTATTTAAAGTAAAGTTTGATGAGTCAGGACCAGTAATGCCTCCCGATGCTAAAGTTAATCCATTAACAGTAGAATTAAAAGTAGCTGCACCAGCTTCTCCCATATCAAGAGTAAGAGCTGTGATAGGGTTTCCTCCATCAATACCCTTAAATATAATGTCTCCATTGTTAAGGGTACACTTCATACTGAAATCCTCAGCGTTCGCTTGTAAGTTACCCCTAGCGTTTCCTCCATCTCTAGTAAAGAAGAAATCATCCCCAGCAGCATCAAAAGTTAAATCACCTGTTCCATTCATTGTAGAACCATTAATGGTTATATCGTCTACTGTAAGGGCAGTAAGAGTACCTAGACTTGTAACAGTTGGTTGAGCTGCATCTAATACTAAATCAACTGTTCCGTCTGCATCTTGATATGTAGCAGTAATACCAGTTTCTGTATTTGAACTAAACATAGCACCTACGATATCTTGTGCTTGTTCGTCTGTTAATACTACATTATCTAATACGTCTGAGACTAGTGCTTTTTTGAGTGCATTATCTGTAGCATCGAATATCATAAAGTGATCTGCTCCTGCAGCTGTCACCTGTGTTAATCCTGATATTCCTGTTGCGGGGAATGTATTTATATTTGTTTGACTGTGTGTCATTACCTCAATCGCTGTACCGTTTGGTGGAGCGGCTGAGAATGTTAAAGTTGTGCCGTCTACAGCATATGTATTTTTAAACTGATATACACCATCTATGTATACTTGTGTATTGTTTTCGTGTTTTGGATCAGCACTAAGTGTAAAGGTGGTGTCTGAGCCATCTCCACTAAAGTTATTTATATTGAGTCCATCTCCTGAAACTGTTGCTGATATTGAATGTACTGTGAGTACCCTACTTGCAACTGGAGCATCTGCCATTGTTAATGTTGTACCACTTACGCTGTATGCACCATGTGCTTGATACACACCATCTATGAATACCATTACAAATTTTTCATCAGAAACAGCTTGAGACATAGTAAAAGCTGTTCTACTTCCGTCTGTCGCTGGTGTAGTTGTGCCATCAAATATATCGGTTAAGAAGCCATTACTTCCACCGCCACCTGCTATTGCTCCCCACTCACTAGTGTAGCCTTCAAAACCACCAGTTGTAGTATTATATCGGAACATACCTGCAGCTGCAGAACCTGGTCTTTGAGCAGTTGTTCCATCAGGCACTGTTATTGCTCCAGTACCACTAAGTACTATATCGTCAGCAATTTGATCTCCTGTAATTTGATTATCATCTATGTGTCTAGTAAGAATACTATTTGATGCAATCTTTGTTCCATCAATAGCATTATCTGCTATGTTGCTAGTTGCAATAGTGTTTGCAGCAATATCTGCTGATACAATACTTCCATTTACAATGCTTGCAGAAACTACTGAGTTTGCAGCAAGTTGGTCTGCTCCAACGGCATCATCAGCTATTTTTGCTTGTGTGATTGCATCGTCTGGTAAAACTGGTATTTGTGTAAATGTTACAACACCACTAGAAGCTATTGATATTGCATCTTCGTCTGATGTGTGTCCTATTTGTGAGCCATTAATTTTTATATCATCAACTGTAAGAGTTGTTAGTGTACCTAATTCTGTAACACTTGATAATTCATTTGGAACAACTAAATCAATTGTACCATCTGCATCTTGATAAGTTGCTGTTATATTTGTTTCTGTGTTGCTAGAGAACATTGCTCCAACAATGTCTTGAATTTGTTCTGTTGTTTGACCTGATTCAGCTGCAAAAGCTAAGTCTGTTCCGTCTGATTTTAGTACTTGTCCACTTGATCCTAGAGCTAAGGCTACTGGATTGCCACTTGCATCCCCAACTATTATTTTACCACGAGCAAGTCCTGCCATTTTATCAAGTGTAATGGCATCGTCAGCTACTTTAGCGGTTGTAACAGCAGAAGAGGCTAGCTGATCTGCTGTTACCTGTGCGTCGTCGATGTGTCGGGTAAGTATCGAGTTTTGCGCAATCTTAGTTCCGTCTATGGCGTTATCTGCTACATTACCTGTTGCAATAGTGTTTGCTGCTATCTGAGTAGTAGAAATTGTTGCATTTGCAATTTGAGAAGCAGTAATTGTAGTGTCTGCTATTTGGTCGGCTGTAATTTGGTTATCATCAATGTGTTGTGTTAGAATTGCATTATTTGCAATGTCAGCTGATACTATTGTACCATTAACTATTTTAGCTGAAGTAACAGAGTTATCTGCTATTGCAGATGCAGTACCTGTTAAATTACCTGTTACATTACCTGTTACATTACCTTCAATATTTGCTACAAGAGTTCCTGTTGTAATTGATAAATTACCTGTAGATGCTCCTGTAAATGTTCCTGTTCCAACTGTAAATTTATCTGCACTTTCATCAAAGCCTATAAATGCATTTGCCGAATCACCTCTTTCTAAAACGATACCCATATCGTTTGCAGGTGACCCTGTTGTTCCTGTTCCTAGTTCAATTAGTCTATCTTCTATTGTTGTATTTGTTGAAGAGTTGGTCACAGTAGAACCATTAACAGTTAAATTTCCACCAACAACAACATTACCCGAAGTTGTTAAGTCTGTTAAAGTTCCAACGCTCGTTACATTTCCAAGTGTGTCTAGTGCGGTTTCAAAGTATGTTTCAAAGTCCGTTAAGGCAACTTGCTTCATAGTTCCTGCATCATTAACAACTACTCTATCTGCATCAGCTAAAGTAGTACTTGAAGCACTAGTATCACCATCCATTAAGTTTAATTCAGCTGCTGTTGCAGTTACCGCTGTTCCACCAAGTGATAATCCTGTAATATTTGGGCTTGTTAAAGTTTTATTTGTAAGTGTCTGTGTTAAAGTAGCCTCAGTTGCTACAGCTACCTGTGCTCCCATTCCACTATGTGCAGAACAGAAGTAGTAAAGTAATCCTGGAGCATCTTGTTCAAAAGCAACTTCTGTATATGCTCCTGCACTTCCTGGTGTTCCCACTTTATTATAAATTGTAAACCCTGCAGAAATCTCTGAGCCATTCGCTGCAGTTCCAAATCTGAAAGGGTGTCCTGAGTTTGAAGAGTCTGACTGGTCAAAACGATATACTACATTTGGAGTAACTTTTGCTATTGCTTGTGTTCCACCATCAAGTGCATATTTGTTTCCACCATCACTTACTACAGTAACTACTACTTTATGATAGTAGGGTGCTGAAGTATTATTTAATTGTTGCTCTACTGCAAGATCAATTGTTCCATCACTATCTTGATAAGTTGCAGTTACATTTGTTTCTGTATTACTAGAAAACATTGCTCCAGTTGTATCTTGTACTGCTTCTGTAAAGTCTGATACAATTGTAGCAGCTGTACCACTTACTACTAAGTCTATAGTACCATCATCGTCTTGATAAGTTGCTGTTATGCCTGTTTCAGTATTAGAACTAAACATTGCTCCTGCAATATCTTGCACAGCTTCAGTAGTTAATCCTTCATCAGTACCAAAAACTAAATCTGTTCCATCTGACTTTAATACTTGACCACTTGAGCCTAAGGCCAGGGCAGATGGATTACCTGATGAATCCCCTACTATTATTTTACCTCTAGCAAGTCCTGCCATTTTAGCCAGTGTTACTGAATCGTCTGCTAGTTTAACAGTTGTTACATTTGCATCAGTAATTTTTGCTGTAGTTACATTTGCATCTACTATGTTAGCTGTTACCACAGCATCATCAGCAAGTTTTGCAGCTGTAACTGCATCTGCTCCAAGCTGGTCTGTTGTTACTTGAGCATCATCTATGTGTCTTGTTAAGATTGAATTTTGAGCAATTTTTGTACCATCAACAGCATTGTCTGCAATATTTCCTGTAGCAATAGTATTAGCCGCTATTTTAGCGCTTGTAACTTGTAAATCACCTATGTGTGCGGTATCAATTGATCCGTCTACTAAGTGCTCTGAATCAATAGCATCATCTGCTATTTTTGCTCCTGTTACTGCATCTACTCCTAGTTTTGCTGTAGTTACTGCTCCATTTATTATTTGGTCTGAGCCTATAGAACTAGTGGCCATCTGAGTAGCTGTTAGCAAGCCATCAGGTATATTTGTTACTGCAATACTATTTGCAGCAAGTTTTGCAGCTGTTACTGCTCCATCCGCTATTGCAGAAGTATCTACAGCATTAATAGCTATTTCAGAAGCTGTTACTGCATTTGCTGCAATAGTAGTAGCTGTGACCGCGTTTCCTGCTGGAAAAGTATCTTGTGGTCTTTTACCTATATATGCCATTATGTTTGCTCCATGTATGATACTATAACATCTACTGAGTTAGTTGTATCTGATATAACTTTAACTATATCTCCTGTCTCTAGTACTAATTTTTGATCTCCACCGACTGCTACTAGAGCGCCTCCTTCGAATATTTCTGCATTTTTTACGACGTACGCATGAGTACTTGCTGAACTATCAAAAACTCTTATACCTACTTTAATAGGACTTGTAGAAGTAGTGTTTGCACAAGATAGTCCTACAATAGTAGTAGTAGTAGAACTGGGAGTAGTATACACACTTACTTCAGATGTACCTACGCCTATGCTTTGTGCATTTTTGAATGTATTTGCCATAATTTTATCCTAGTGCAATAGCGAGTGCGATTGCGTCGTCTTCAGTAGCTTGTGCTACTATATCATTGTTTGTTTTTCTTAAATAAATTTTACCGTCTACTGCACTAATTGCAAGTTCCCCTACTACTATATCACTAGTTGTAGGAACGGTTGTGTTTGAAATGTTTCTTTTTAAAAGAATTGTATTATCTGCCATTAGCTGTATGTACCTCCATCAATATGTTGATATGCAACACTTGAACCATTTGATACTAAAATTTGTCCTGTAGAGCCTACAGCATTTAATCCTGTTCCACCATATGCTGTACCAATTGGAGTTCCCTGCCAAACACCAGTACCAATTGTTCCTGTTGTTGTTAAGTTTGCTAGAGTTGTAATTACTGTGTGAGTGCCTCCAGCCAATGTAGTAGCAGTACTAGCATTACCTTCTAGGGCTGCTTTTAGTACACCTGCTGTTCCACTAAATACGCTTGAAGTATCTGTTGCGTCTGGAATAAGTGCAAATTTACCATCTGAATCATCATATCCAAAGAAAGCAAATTTTGCTCCACCATTGTTGTACTTCATCTTAATACCACGATCTAAGTTATCATCACTACCTGATTCTCCTATCTCAAAGATTGGATCAGCTATTGAAACTGTGGTTGAGTTTACAGTAGTAGTTGTACCACTTACTGTTAAGTTACCTGTAACTGTCATATTGTCATTGACAGTAACTTCTGAAGTTGTATGTCCTATTGAAATTGGAACACCAGAGTTTGCTGTACCAATAGCAATACCACCTGTAGTATCTGTAGTATCTATATCAATGTCATCTGTTGCATCAATATCTAAAGTTGTTGCGTTCATGTCTATAGCACCAGATGTTGTTAAGTTTGCTATAGTACCTAAACTTGTTATGTTTGGTTGAGCTGCAGTTGCTAGTACACCAGTAATGGTTCCTGAACCGCCGTAGATAACTGCTTTGCCATTTACAACAGTTCCTGCAGACGAACCATCCACTAAGTTCAGTTCTGCTGCTGTGGAAGTAATTCCATCAAGAGCTGAATTAATCTCAGCTGCTGTAGCTGTAACTAATGTATCTGAACCAGAAGTTCCTAAATAGAGTGCTGCTGTTCTTAACTCGGAAGTCGACTTATTTGCGTCTACAATTAATGCCGAACTTGCTGTAGTTGTACCATGAGCATGATCTAAAAGATTAGAAAAGTAATTACCGCCAATTACTGTTACTGCGTTTGAATTTGCTGGGTCACCAATAAATAACCTTTGACCCATATTACTTTGTGTGCCACTTCCACCTGAGAAAGCTAGCTCACCAGCGTTTAAAGAACTTGGTGCGGTACTACCTGTCGTTCTTTTAATTTTAATTATATTTACTGCCATGTTGTTATCCTAGAATGAGCCACCATCTAAGGTAAAGCTCGTGGGAGAGGAACCTCCCGCTGAGGCAATTGTATGCCATTCAAATCCACCTGGTACTTGTCTATAAACGTATAATTCTTCTGCAGAGGTATTGTACCATAAGTCTCCCTCTTGTAAGTTATCTCCTGTTGGAGTTGCGGATTGTTTAAAAAATTGATCTGCTAAATCTGCTAATGCGTCTTGCACATTGCCACCAGGCAGTGTGTTATTAATATTTGTATATGTTACATCAGAGGCTAAGCCTAGAGCTGTTATTAAATCTGTGCTTGTAGTAACAGTAATTGGATTATCACTTTGATTTAGTGTAACAGTATTATTTGTCTCATT
>Ga0181420_1000803_pt1 | contig 12210 bp, 18 predicted proteins | sample 43SPOviralmetaG_FD_130145 | JGI IMG/M metagenome (GOLD analysis project Ga0181420, IMG submission 130145) | Marine viral communities from the oligotrophic San Pedro Time Series (SPOT) site, San Pedro Channel, CA, USA - 43 SPOT_SRF_2013-05-22 | ecosystem: Environmental > Aquatic > Marine > Strait... | reverse complement strand
GATTAAATTCTGTGGCTGGCTATCAAATGAAGTCAGCCAGAAGATCTCTTAATATCTTATTTCAAGAATGGGGTAATAGAGGTATTCACTATTGGGAAATAGGAGAACTAGATTTAGATCTTGTAGAAGGACAAGCTGAGTATAAATTTTTTAGATCAACTGATGACGGTACAAGTGCTACATCAAATCCAAATGGTATATATGGAATATCCGATGTCCTTGAAGCACAATTAAGAAACAATAGAACTCAAACTACTCAATCAGATAGTCCTATGACTAAAGTTGATAGGTCAACTTATGCAGGTTTTTCAAATAAACTTTCACAAGGGACACCTAATCAATATTGGGTCCAAAGATTTATTGATTACACTAGTATTAGTATTTACCCTACACCTGATTCAACTAATGCATCTAAAGATATGCATTTCTACTACATAAAAAGAATTCAAGATGTTGGAGATTATACAAACGCAACAGATATACCTTTTAGATTTGTACCTTGTATGACTTCAGGTTTAGCTTTTTATCTTGCACAAAAATATCAACCACAATTAGTTCAACAAATGAAATTATATTATGAGGATGAATTAGCTAGAGCACTTGCAGAAGATGGTTCAGCTTCAAGTACATTTATTACACCAAAAGCTTATTACCCAGGAACTTAATATGGATAAAGATAAAATACAAAACATAGCAGAAGAATTAGCAGATTCAATATACGGTAAAGATTTTTACGATTTAAGTGGTCGTCAACAAAGTGAAATTTATGAAAAAGCAATCGTAGAACTAAGCGATATGCTAGCTGATCGAGCTGACATGATGAGAAAAGGTGAAAAGTATGGTGGTCGTATTGATAAACCTTTGGGACCTGGTGGTAAGAAAAAAAAGAAAAAAAAGAAAAGTAAAAAATAATGTCCAAGTACGCAACAGGAAAACGTTCAAAAGCTATTTCAGATAGATCAGGACTTGAATTTCCATACAGAGAAATGGTTAGAGAATGGAATGGTTCGTTTGTTCATTATACAGAGTTTGAACCAAAACAACCACAATTAGAACCAAAACCAACAGGTGGAGACGGTGTTGCACTATTAAATGTTAGACCTGATAGAACAGAACCTGCTACAACTGTAAGAATAGTAGATAATGGTTTTGAAACATATGAAGCAGGATCTCGTATTATAAATGTACTTTCACCTGGACATGGTTTAACTAGTGGAACAACTTACAGATTTAGAGGACCACCAACTACATCTGCAGGAAGTTCATTTACATATTCAAATCCAGAAAGTTTTGATGGTATTACAGGTGCTAATATAGCAAAGTCAACGGGTTACACAATTACAACAGGATTATATAAAAATGATGCAGTCATAACAACAGATTATGCTACATCTAATTATTTTCATTTTACAGTTGATACAGATACTGCTACAACTGGTGAAATAAAAGGAGGAGGCTACGGTTGTTCCGTTGGGCCTGTAACAATAGAAGCATGATAAATAAAATTTGGAATTGGATAAAAAATATATTTAAACCTCAAAAACAAGATCCTCATCTTGAAATGTATGAAGAAACTGCGAAACAAAAAAAGATACGTTTAAAACATCAAGGAGATAATAAATAATGGCTGGTTTAAGTTACTCAGATTTAGTTACACAAATAAGAAATTATACTGAAACAGATTCAAATGTTTTAACAACTGCTATTTTAGAAAATATAATTTTAAATGCTCAATATAGAATAATGAGAGAAGTTCCGATTGATTCAGATAGACTTCAACAATCAGGTAATTTAGTAACTGGTCAAGAATCTATTAATGCTCCAGCAGGAGCATTATTTATAAGAGGTATTCAAGTTTATGATTCTACTTCTTCTATAGCAGGCGCTAATACTTGGTTAGAAAAAAAAGATGTAACTTATCTTCAAGAATATGTATCTTCAACAGAATCTTCAAAAAGAGGTAAACCTAAATACTATTCTATGTATGGAGGAGCAACAGGTAATACAGATACTACATCTGGAAGAATGTTTCTTGCCCCGGTCCCTGATACAACATACAAATTTAGAGTACATTATAACAAGATGCCAGCTACTTTAGCCTCTGATAATACTACCAATTATATCAGTCTAAATTTTCCAAATGGTCTACTATATTGTTGTCTATCTGAAACTTATGGGTTTTTAAAAGGTCCAATTGATATGTTGACACTATATGAAAATAAGTATAAACAAGAGGTACAAAAGTTTGCTAATGAGCAAGTTGGAAGAAGACGGAGAGATGACTACACTGATGGTGCTGTTCGTATACCAGTTAACTCGGCAAACCCATAGGAGATAAAAAATTATGGCAATAACATCGGCAATTTGTACAAGTTTTAAACAAGAAATTTTAGTTGGTACACACAACTTTACAGCTACAAGCGGAAATACTTTTAAGATAGCTTTATTTACAAGTTCAGCTTCTTTGGGTGCTAGCACAACAGCTTATTCATCTTCAAACGAAATTACTAATTCATCTGGAACTGCTTACACTGCAGGTGGGGCAACTCTTACAAGTGTTACACCTACTACTTCTGGAACAACAGCACTTTGTGATTTTGCTGATGTAAGTTATACAAGTGCTTCTTTTACAGCAAATGGTGCTTTAATTTATAATGACACGCAATCTGATAAAGCTGTTGCAGTTATAGCTTTTGGTTCAGATAAAACTGTAACTAGTGGAACTTTTACAATTCAATTTCCAACAGCAGACGCAACCAACGCAATCATTCGTATAGCGTAAGGAGGATCTCCTTATGGCATCTACCTGGGGTAATAACACTTGGGGATCAAACGCGTGGCAAGACGATGAAATAGTCGTATCACTTACTGCACCCGCAGCAACAACAGCATTAGGAACACCACAATCTTTTAATGTAGAAGGTTGGGGAAGACAACAATGGAGTAACTCCGGTTGGGGTGTTGAATATTCTGTTGAACCAACAGGTTTGTCCGCCACTGTTTCACAAGGAACCGCAACAGGTACACCAATAACAATAGTCGAATTAACAGGAGTTTCTGCAACAACAAGTGTTGGTGAAATTTCTCCAGCAGATGTAGTTGCTGTATCTGGTCAAGTTGCAACTACTGCAATAGGTGAGTTAGCTAGTGTTGGAACTGCAGTTGGTTGGGGTAGAAATGGTTGGGGTGAAGAATTTTATGGAGATTCATTTAACAAAGTTATAGTTGTTACAATAGGAACTCAAGCAGCAGCTAGTGTTGGAACAATAGCTCCTGCAGATGTAATGGGATTAACAGGAGTTTCTTCAACAGTTAGTATTGGATCAGCTACAATGATCGGAAACGTAACTGTAACTCCAACAGGGATAGCTGCAACTTCTAGTGTAGGAACATTAGACCCATCAGATCAAGTTATGGGATTAACAGGAATAGCTGCAACTTCCGCAGTAGGTTCAATAACACCTCCTGATTTAGCGTTTGCTATAACAGGAGTTTCTGCTACAGCATCAGTTGGTAGTATTGAAATTGATTCAAGTCCTATTGTAGTTCCAACAGGTCAATCCGCAACTTTATCAGTAGGGTCAATATCACCTGCAGATGTAATGGGATTAACAGGTATTTCTGCAACAACATCAGTTGGTTCTTTAAGTCCTAATGATGTTATGGGAGTTACAGGAGTTTCTTCAACAGCAAGTGTTGGAGATATATTTATTCAAGCATATCAAGCTATTGACACAGGTTCAAATACATCATATACAAGTGTTGCAACAGGATCAAATACAAGTTATAGTGACGTTGCATAGGAGATAAATTTATGGCATCAACATATACCCCTTTAGGAGTAGAACTTCAGGCAACTGGTGAAAACGCTGGAACTTGGGGAACAAAAACTAATACTAATTTACAAATTTTTGAACAAATTTCTGGTGGTTACACAGCTCAAGCTGTTTCAGATTCAGGTGATACTACATTAAGTGTATCTGATGGCGCAACTGGCGCAACTCTTTCACACAGAATTATAGAATTTACAGGATCATTAACTGCAGGAAGAAATGTAACAATTCCTCTTGATGTACAAAATTTTTATGTTTTAAAAAATGGAACTTCTGGATCTCAAACTGTAACATTTAAATATGTTAGTGGTACAGGAACAAGTGCTGCGGTCGCAGCTGGTAAAACTATTATTGCTTATGCAAAAGCAGATGATGGTACTAATCCAAACATTACAGCTGTAGAATTTGGCGGAGATGTTGTAGATGATACTTCACCACAATTAGGTGGTAATTTAGATGTTAATGGAAATGATATTGTGTCTACTTCAAATGCAGATATTGATATTGTTCCAAATGGAACTGGAGATGTTGTTCTTTCAGCAGATACAGTAAAAGTTGGAGATAGTGGTGCAGCCGCTACTCTTACATCAAATGGAGCAGGGGCATTAACAGTTACTACTGGAGGAGCTGCAGATCTAGTTTTAAACACAAATAGCGGAACAAACTCTGGAACAATTACTATTACAGATGCCGCAAATGGAGATATAACAGTGGCTCCAAACGGGACAGGTAGAACAAAAGTAACTAACGCAACATCAAGCTCAACACAAACTGTAACTACGGATGGAAAAGGACTTGTCTTCTCCATGGTTTTCGGGTATTAATATCAAAGGAGAATAAAAAATGGCAACACCGAATCTTGTAAATATAGCAACAATCACACCTAAGAATGCTATGGGCACTTTAGGAGATACTAACAGAACTACTATGATTGATGTTCCTGCAGAAACTGCAGTAAGAATTGATACAATATTATTAGCAAACATTGATGGTACTAACGCTGCTGACGTAACAGTAGAAATTAGTAATGATAATGGTTCAACTTATTATAAAATTGCAAGTACAATTTCTGTACCTGCAGATTCAACTTTAGATTTAATTTCAAGACCTATCTACTTAGACGAAACAGATTTAATTGCTGTAACAGCTGGTGCTGCTAGTGATATAGCTTTTCATGTTTCTTATGTAGAAATGTTAGACTAGGAGAATAAATGCCAAGAATAATTAAACCAGCAGTTGGAAGTTTTACAGCATCAAACATAACTATTGACTCTTCTGGAAGAGTTATTACAGCCTCTTCTGGAGCAGGAGCTGCAAACATGCAGATGGTTTTATTTAAACAAGGACCAACTTCTGGAACATATACATCTGGACCAAACGCTTCAAAATTTCAAGCTTACCTTGGCGCTGGCGGCGGCGGAGGCGGCGGAGGCGGAGACGGACCAAGCCCTCAAGGACAACCGGGAGGATCTGGAGGATTTGGTTTCTATGCTGGACCTGTTGCAAGCGGAACAGGTTATAGTTTTGCTGCCGGAGGAGCAGGAAACGGAGGACCAGGAACTCCAGGATCTGGAGGTTCAGGAAATGCAGGTGGAAATTCAAACATTACAAATTTAGCGGTAGCAAATGCTGGCGCAGCAGGAGGTGGTGGTTCACCAAACTCTTCTAACAATCAGGGATCAGCTTCAAGTGGAAGTGCACCTGGAGCAACCCATACTGATATAAACAGATCTGTTTTATTTGGAGTAAGTGGTATAGGAGATGCTGGAAATAGAGGTGGAAATAATACTTCTGGAAATGCTGGAGGAACAGGGGTTATAGCAATCTTTGACGATAGAGGATAATATGGCAAAAGCATTTTTTGATAAAAATCACAAACAACTTTATAGAGTATGGGGAGACGAAAGTGCAGATCTTCATAATCTTGATGTTAGTTTTTATATTGAAAAAGATATGACTGATTCTGATTTTCAAGATGTAAGAAGAGGTGTAAAAATTCCTGTTCTTTCTGGTGACAATCTTACTTGGGAAGTACCTACAATGGATATTGGAATAAAAGATGCAGACAGATTTAAAAAAGAAATACAAGATAGAGTAATAGCTATTACTCATTTTTTAACAAACAATGAAAGTCATCCTTGGCATGATGCTATATCAGAATATAAAACAGCTTTAGAAGCAATAGATTCATCTTCAATAACCTACCCTTACAAAAAAACTATAGAACAATATTGTGAGGAAAACTCAATAACTTATTATCATCCTTTACAAATCCCATAATAAAGTTATAAGAGTGTGTGTTCGAAAGTATAATAAAATTTAAAACCAATGATGTTATTATTGAAGATAAAAGTCTTTATCCTATTCCTACTAAATTAAATATACCAGACTGGTTTAAAGAATTAAAATATAGCATTGATGATAAAACTATAAAAGGATGTATTCCTTTTTTGGAAACATTGACTAGTGGTTATATTTTAAAAATGCCTATTGACTACCACATAGTTCATAACAAAATTGTAGAAAATAAAAGAATAACCAAGTTTGAAACAAGTCAAACAAGTTTACCTCCTAGCGTTGCTCTTAAAACTAATATTAATTTTTCAGGAAAAAATGATTTTCATTCAACAAATCAATTAGGAAATAAATGTCCTTTTACTCAAAAAAATAAAAATTTACCTTTTCATAAAATTTTAAATCCTTGGGTTATAGAAACTCCACCCGGATATTCTTGTCTTTTTTTACCGCCACTTAATAACGCAGATAATAGGTTTTCAATAATTCCTGGAATTGTTGATACAGATACTTTTGAAAATGAAATTAATTTTCCTTTTATTGTTAATGGAGATAAATATCCAATACTAGAATCTACTATAAAAGTAGGAACCCCTTATGTTCAAGTAATTCCTTTTAAAAGAGACAATTGGAAAATGAAAGTTGAAAAAATGGATGACAAGTTATATATTAAAAGAAAATTTAAACTTGGAAAGAATATAATACATAACTATAAACAACTTTGGTGGAATAAAAAATCATGGAAGTAGAAAAACAAAAAGTAGATATGTCAAAATTAGAAAGCTATGTTAGACTTTATGATAATGTTCTTAAAGAAGAAACATTAGATGTTTTTTCAAAAATTTGTAATAGTAATCATTTTCATTATGAAGGAGCTAGAGTTTTAACATCAAATGGTGGTGAAAATCTTGATACTAATATAAGAAATGTTAAAGCAGCAGGTTTATCAAACCTTTACTCTAAAAGTTTAACTACTGCGCATTGGGCTTCTTTATTATTAAATAAATTTACTAGTGGTATGAAAACATACATTACTGATCTTGATATGAATAATTTTGGATGTAGAATTAATGACATTCAAGTTTTAAAATATGTTCCTGGAGGGCATTATAGATTTCATGTAGACGATAATACCAACATACATAGAGTTTTAAGTTTAATATATTTTGTAAATGATGATTATGAAGGAGGAGATTTAGTGTTTAAATTAATTGGTACAGAAGAAGTTCTTAAAGTAGAAAAGAAAAAAAATAGATTAATTATTTGGCCAAGTAATTTTATGTATCCTCATTCAGTAACTCCTGTTTTAAAAGGAATAAGATATTCGGTGGTAGCATGGGGATCATAGGAAAAGATTTTGATTATAAATTAGTTAAAAAATTTTTAACTAAAGAAGAAGTAAAATTATTAAATAAATATTGTGAGATAAGACATAGAACAAATGTGTTGTTTTTTGATCCAGTAAACAATATTGAAGATACAAAACATTATGGTGACCCTGTCTTTGATTCTATGCTTACAGTTAAACAACCTTTTATAGAAAAAATAGTAGGTTACAAATTGTTACCTACATATTCTTACTGGAAAATGTATACTAAATATTCTACTTTAACAAAACACGTAGATAGACCTTCTTGTGAAATAAGTGCTACAATTAATATAGGGAGCGATGGTAGTACAGAGTGGCCTATTTACATGAACAAAACTCCAGTACATACTAAACCAGGAGATGCAGCTGTTTATCTAGGTACTAAAGTTCCTCACTATAGAAAAGCATTTCAAGGAGATTGGTGTGCACAAGTTTTTTTACACTACGTAAAAAAAGATGGTCCACATAAAGATTACTATATGGATAAAAGACCTTATTGGAGTTTTCAGACAGGTGAACTAACGCTTGCTCCAATCGCTAGAAAGGAGGGTGAATAAAAATGAAATTTAATCAAAATAAAGAAGATGGTTCTTGTGATTTAGAATTTAATGAAGAAGAAATAAAAATTATTAATAATAAAAAGAAAGTACACTTTTCTGCAGAGGCATTAAATCTTTTTGGAAATTGTTTAATGAAAATGGTTATGGATTGGAATGCTAATTTTAATCCAGATTTACAAAAAAAATTAAACTCTGGCACTGAAAAAGAATTAACATTGAAAAAAAATGATAAAGATAGAAAATAATTTTTTAAATAACGATTATTTTTTTGAAATGCAAAAAATTGTATTTAGCGATGAGTTTCCTTGGTACTTACAAAACTTTAAAGTTGAAGAAGGAGATGGTAATACTCAATTTACTCACAATTTAGTAAAAAGTGTAGGAGAAAAACAAGAAAGAAAACCTAGTTCTTTTTTTACATTATTAATGAGTGATTTTGTTTCTCAAATAGGTGCAACAAACATCATCAGAGCTAAATTAAATCTAACACTTAAAAGTAATGAGATAGTAGAATTTAAACCACACGTAGATTCACTTAACCAAGAAAATAGTTTGACTAGTATTTTTTATATGAATACAAATAATGGATATACTCAGATAGTTAATGGCAATAAAATTGACTCTGTTGAGAACAGACTAGTGACTTTTCCTACAGATACGCTTCATTTTGGGACCACTCATACAGATGTTGACTATAGAGCAGTATTGAATATAGTCTATATAAAATAAAAAAACTGTAGTATAAGCTTATTATGTTGCAAAAAATAGGATTTCAACCAGGTATAAATAAACAAATTTCAGAAACTACAGCTGAAGGTCAGTGGGTAGATTGTGATAATGTTAGATTTAGGTACGGAACACCTGAAAAAATAGGTGGTTGGAAGCAATTAGGTACGGATAGTTTAACGGGAGCCGCAAGAGGTCTTCATCATTACGTAAACAGTTTAGGTAGAAAATATGCTATTGTAGGCACTAACTCTATTTTATATGCTTATTCAGGTGGTGTATTTTATGATATACACCCTATTAAATCAACAACCACGCTTACAAATGCTTTTAGCACGACTAACGGATCAGCAACTGTTACAATAACTTATCCTTCAGCACACAATGTTCAAGAAGATGATATATTATTATTAGACAATTTTACTACAATTACTAATTCTAATTTTAGTGCATCTGATTTTGACGATAAAAAATTTATGGTAACAAGTGTACCATCAACTACAACCTTAACTATTACAATGCCTTCTAATGAAACAGGAAGTGGTGCAACAACATCTGGTGGTATTAGAGTTCAACATTACTATCACGTTGGACCTGCAGTACAGGCAAAAGGTTTTGGTTATGGGTTAGGTTCTTGGGGTGGAGAAGAAGCAGGAGCAGTAACAACAACTTTAAATGGTGCGTTATTAGATGATACCGCTGGAACAGGTGGATCAGGAACATCTATTGTATTGACTGATGCTTCACAGTTTCCAAGTTCAGGTACAAACTTTATTCAAGTAGGTAATGAAGAAATTTCATATACAGGTGTTACAGGAAATACGTTAACAGGTATTACAAGGGCTGTAAGAAACTCTACTAGATCAGCACACTCTGACGGTGCAACAGTTACTAATTCAACTAATTATGTTGCATGGGGTGAAGCAGCATCCGGTGACTTAGTTATAGAACCTGGTATGTGGTCTATAGATAATTTTGGAGACAAAGCTATCTGTTTAATACACAACAGTGCATGTTTTGAATGGGACTCTTCATTATCAAATGCAACGACAACAAGAGCAACAGTTATATCAGGTGCACCAACCGCATCAAGACACATGGTTGTATCAACACCAGATAGACACTTAGTGTTTTATGGAACAGAAACAACTATAGGTGATACATCTACGCAAGATGATATGTTTATAAGATTCTCGGATCAAGAAGATATAAATACATATATACCTACAGCGACTAATACAGCTGGTACACAAAGACTGGCCGATGGATCACGGATCATGGGAGCCATAAGAGGTCGTGATGCACTTTATGTTTGGACGGATACAGCATTGTTCACTCAACGTTTTGTAGGTCAACCTTTTACTTTTGCATTTGCACAGGTTGGAACTAACTGCGGACTTGCAGGACAGAACGCATGTGTTGAAGTTGATGGCGCTGCTTATTGGATGTCAGAGAATGGGTTCTTTAGATTTGCTGGTAGATTAGAATCACTGCCTTGTTTAGTAGAAGATTATGTTTACGATGATATAAACTTAACATCTGGAAACCAAATGATCTCTGCAGGATTAAATAATTTGTTTGGTGAAGTAATATGGTTTTACCCAACGTCTTCATCATCGGTTGTAAACAGAATGGTTTCATATAATTATTTTGATTCATCACCACAAAGACCTGTATGGACAAACGGTTCTTTATCTAGAACCATGTGGAGAGATTCAGCTATATTTGGAACTCCACATGCAACTGAATATGATGCATCTACAGATACATCCTTTGATGTTGTTGGAAATACAGAAGGTACAACAGTTTATTACGAACACGAAATAGGCACTGATCAAAATAAGAATGGAACAATAACTGCAATTACTGCAAACATTTCATCTGGAGATTATGATATTACACAAGCAAGAACATCTACCGGTCAGCAAACAGGGGTTGCAACATTTAAAGGAGATGGTGAGTTTTTAATGAAAATAAGAAGATTTGTACCAGATTTTATAAGTCAAACAGGAACAACTAGAATTACATTACAATTAAAAAATTATCCCAATAGTACACAATCAGGTTCGCCGCTTGGACCATTTGATATTACTTCATCAACTACAAAAGTAGACACACGTGCAAGAGCAAGAGCGGTAGCTATGAAAATAGAAAATACAGCAGCTAGTCAAAGTTGGAAACTAGGTACTTTTAGATTTGACATACAACCAGATGGAAGACGATAATGGCAAAAATTGTACAGGTAATAACTAGACCATCAAACGAATATGATGTGCAAACTGCAGAAGCTCAAGTAAGAGATCTTGATGCAATTGTAGAAAAATTAAACTCAACGTTTCAAGCAGAATTAAAAGATGAAATTGAAGCATTTAACTTTTTTGTAAACTAATGGCTAATCAATATAAATTTGTAGGTATAGATAACAGCACATCAGGAACAGCTTTATCTCCTTTAGGATCTGGTAATCCTTTAGTTAGTGAAACTTATGTAATTAAATCTATATTGGTTACATCAGCGGGCACACCCACGGTTACAGTTACAAACAACAGTATTACAGCTATAAAATCAGCAGCTTTGACTGCTAATGTCACAACAGAATTATTAACTCAACCTTTAGTAGTTGAAGGCGGAAACAGTTTTACAGTGCTTTCTAGCACTTCTGACTCGTTTGACGTAGCTATCAGCTATTTAAATATTAAGAAAGAGGTAACAACATAATGATAGAACTACACCCTGATAAAATAATAGAGAAAATAACTAATAAAAAAACCGGAGAAAAATATAAAAATGATAAGGAATGGAAAGACAAGGGAATATCCCCTGATGACATTAGAAAAGATGTAACTGTTATCATGCCAAGCCTTGATTTATTAGGAGAAACAAAATAGAATAGTATAATGGCCATAACAAACGCACAACAATACAAACAACTACTAGCTAAAGGTGGACGTATAGGACTCAAAGGTGGAGCTGATGCTTCTATGGCAGATTTTGGTACACCTTCTACTCCTGGTGTTAGTAAAGGTAGAAAAGGACCGGGCCCAAACGTTAGTGCTGGTGGTGCTAGTTTTAATGATCTTGGTCCTGAACCAAGTGGTGATGATTATGACAGAAACAGACAAGTTAGTTTAGAAACATTAAAAGAAGAAGGTGTTCCAGAAATAAATGCACCTGGATTGTTAGGGCTAGGTTTAAACGCTACTAAAAAATTACGAGATTTTTCTTTAAAAAAAAATATAGATTACTTTCAAGATTTAAACACAACAAAATATCCTAAAACGGCAGAAGGTTATAAACAATATATGCAAGATAGATTATCTGGTGAAATAGATGCTGCTGGTAATACGGTAATGACAAGAGACGGTGATAATAATTTTATTCCTGTAGACACAACATTTGATATGGCGTCAAGCGACATGGACCAAGG
>Ga0181420_1000802_pt1 | contig 12228 bp, 5 predicted proteins | sample 43SPOviralmetaG_FD_130145 | JGI IMG/M metagenome (GOLD analysis project Ga0181420, IMG submission 130145) | Marine viral communities from the oligotrophic San Pedro Time Series (SPOT) site, San Pedro Channel, CA, USA - 43 SPOT_SRF_2013-05-22 | ecosystem: Environmental > Aquatic > Marine > Strait... | reverse complement strand
TGTTGAGCCTGCTGTTGGGATGTAGGAGGTAACAAAAGTACCGGATTCAGTCTGTAAACCCCAAAGCAAAATACCGTCTGTTCCATTCATTGCAGGTGTTACGCTGCTACCACTACTGCTAGAACATTTTATAGACAGAGTTCCCAATGCATTTGTAGATGAAGATCCGCCAACTCTCCACCAACCGTTGGCGCATTTAACAACAGTAATGTTTGACATATTGGCATCGGAAAGCACTTCTCCTGTGGTCAAGTCAATAAAAATTTTACCGTCTGCACTCCCATCTATATTGTTAAACCAAAGGCCACCATAGTTCCACCCATTTGCCTTGATAAATACGGAAGCAGCGGCAGGTGTGCCAGGACTTGCAATCCCGTACAAAGCATTGCCTGTAGCTCCTGAGTCAGGAACCCAGTTTGTCAAAGTTGTTGAGGAAGAACCATCAGGTGCAATACCAGTTACATAAGAAGAAGTTCCAGTTTGAGTTTGGGATGCAGCAGTTTTAACATCGCCGCTGGTCAGAACACTATTTACCCTACTCTCCTCAAGCAACAACCCCTCATCTTCAAACCTAGCTTGATGTTCACTAGCCAAAGTAATCAACCCTGTATCAGGGTTTAGATAGGTAGCACCAGAGGTACGACTAAAGGTAATACGTGGGTCCAGTTGACGACTGTTGGCAAAGTCCAGGGTTAGTTCTGGACGTATGGTTGGATAAGTCATGATGTGATTGCCTCCAGTTGTGTGTCTGTTAGTCGTTCGGAGTAGTAAGAGAGGCGGGCGATAGATGTATTCATCGGGAAGATGTGCATCTGATTAAGCACAACAGTAGGTGGCGAGTTGGTTGATGTCTGTAAATTTATACCATTGTCAACTCTGGCTAAATCATTAGGAGCGTAGGCAAGTGCTGTTTTTTTAACTACAAACGTTGGGATGTTGAAGCCGGTAATAGTGGTGCCTCTAACCCGCCATCGTTGTTCCTGGATCGAACCTGTATGAGAACCAAAAAGAATGCCATTCCCTGCTGACATAGATGTTGAGGCACTGTCAGCAAAAGAAAGAATGCGTGCAGCATTTGCCGTTGCATATGTTTGGCCAGAAAACTCTGCAAAGATTGTTCCTTCACCTTGGTTATACCAACTGCTAAAGTTATCTCCTGCGATAGTGCAGACATCAGCTGCTCTAGTTATACTATTTGTACCATTGTTTGGGATAAAACTAGAAGCTTTCGTTCCTATTTCCATCTGTCCGCCCCAGGCATAGATAAAAGTATTTGCTGGTGCTCCTCCTGGCCAGCCGTTATTCACAATCGGCTCGTCGTTTGCATCCCGATCAAACCTCCAAAGCTGTCTATAACCAAGATAAGGTGAGTTCCAAGTTCTGTATCCAATCCTCCACCAACCGTTTGCAAGTTGTTGGCAGATATATTTGTTAGGGTTTACGTCCGTAATGAGGGTGTTTCCATGTTTCTCTTCGACCCTAGGAGTTGGCCCACTTAGATCAAAGAAAAAATAATAATAGCCATTAGTAACTGTCCTAAAAGCAAAGCGAGACCAGCTAGCAGTATTTACGAAGTATGTAATCCAAGCATGATAGTTACCGGATGATGGTGGTGTTAAATTATTATTCTTAAACCTTAAACTAGGGCCTTTTCTAACACTATTAGTGCCGCCTGTTGGGGGTTGAACGTCTGTTGATTCTTCTCCATATTCCCACCCGGCATCTGAACCAGTCGTATTTTTTTTTACAACATTTACTCTAGACTCTTCAATCAACAAACCCTCTTCTTCAAATCTAGCTTGATGTTCATCGGCAGTCTTAACGACACCACCCTCAACATAAGTAGCTGAGGATGATCTACTAAACGAAATCCTTGGATCAAGCTGTTTACTCTTTTGAAAGTCCAGCGTCAGCGATGGCCGGACTGTTGGATAATTACTCATCAGCTTAACGACAGTGTTGTTGAACGGATAGTGCCGTCTAAACCCTTCATGACGATCTGAATAGACGTGTCAGAGACATACCGGAACTGGATGTCACCTTTATCTTGTGGTGCTGAGTAGAAACCTCCTGATGCAAAGTAAGGACGTAAAGTACCTACTTCATCGACAAAGGCTTGCTTACCTAAGTATTGATTAATAGGGATATTTTCAGGCGCAGTACCAATATCACCACCAACTAAACTACCCCAGTTAGTGCCGTCATAACTTTCGTATTTATTAGAATCACTGTTAAACCGGATCATTCCAGCTTCTGGTGTTGCAGGTCGTTGTGCTTCAGTACCTACCGGAACAATGATTGCAGTTGTTGAATCAATATCTACTTCACCTGTTCCGTTGGGAGCAAGCGTGATGTTTCCGTTACTGACACTAACAATAGAATTACCGTTTACATCTAAAGAACCACCAAGTTGTGGGGTAGTGTCTTCGGATACGTTTTTAAGGAACGTGCTAGCTAACTTGTCGTCAGATATAGAACCAGCTAACTGAGCGTTGGTAATAGTTCCCGTCAAGTTTGTTGTAGCCAGATCACCAGTAAACGACGTAGCAGTTACCGTACCCGTAATATTTACATTACCAGTACCTGTAATATCACTAGAATTAAGGTCTAAATCACCACCAAGTTGTGGCGTTGCATCACTAACAACTTCAGCTGCAACAGTAAAACCATCAAGAGTAATAGTACCTCTACGTTGGTCTACCTTAAACTTGTCACCAACCTTAAACAGTCCGTTTTCATCAGTTGATGATTGCCAGACCTTTCCTCGGTTATAAATCTGTGCATCACTAGAACCAGTACCACCAAGTTCAACAACTTGATTTGCTTCTACAGCTTGACCGCCGTAATCAGGGTGAGCACTGTAATCAGTACCACTACCACAATATTCAAAGGTGTGACCACCAGTTGAGATGTAAGACCGTAGTTTAAAACTTACAGCCGTGTTGTTATTAATCTGTGCAACAAGACCTAAGTTTGTATTAGGGTCAGCATTGGTAGCACGATAAACATTAACCGTACATTGGTTACCTGATACTTGTGAAGCAGATAGGATCTGGTAGTCATTACCACCAACTTCCATAATCATTGTTGAACCAGGCTGATTACTAAAGAAGCCGCCTTGTGCTGCTAGACCATCAACAACAACTGAAGTAGCTGCCGCTGCTGCAGTGCCAACACTAGAACCAGTGATCTGTGCAGATGTACTTCTACCGTCAGCAATCAAACCATAACGACCAAAGTCAGTTGTACAGTTACTTAGGTTTAGCTGACCACCATTAAGTGCTTTAGCGTGATAATGACAGAACGTTCCGAAGAACGAAACAAGCTGCGCATAACCATTGTTTGTACAGAGAATACCGGGTCCATCGAGTGCCACCTGCGTAAAACTATCTACAACAAAGCTACGCAATGGGCTGCTAGATGCAGGTACAGAACCATCACAAAGGATGCCACCACCTGACATACCAGAGCTAGTATCACCACCTAAACCACCAGCAGGTAAGTTCGTCTGGACATACTTATCTGAGTTATCAATGCTTGAATCAGTAAAGTTGGTACAGTTTTGAATATAAGGACTCTTCTTAATCGTAGCGCCAGCATAGAATGCACAAGCCCATCCCTGATTCTCAGGTAGACCATAAGTAGCATCACTATCATATGTGCTATTACCTCGCGTACCGCTTGCTTTAAGACCTACAAAGGTCATGTTAGCTAGCAACGTACCGGAGTTACACTCAAACATCGTGTTGGTCTCTGTAGCCTGTGTAGGCTGTACAAAGCAACTACGTAATGCTTGACCGACAATAGAAACGTTATTACGTTGGATCTGAATAGGTAGTGTTTCTTGGTATACACCAGGAGCTACAACAATTAAAGAGCCATCAGCACTATCAGCATTGATTAGATCAACAGCACGCTTGATTGATTGCAATGGTGCCTGAGGAAGGAAACCAGTTACATCAGCAGCGTCACTACCATTAGTAGCGTCTACATAACGAACAATAGTAGCTGTAGTAGGGCTAAAAGGTTGGCCAACAGCAACAGTACGCCACCCAGAACCATCATAGATCTGATGCTTTTGGTTACCAGGAGTGATGTCTAGCCACTGCTTACCTACTTGTGCAGTAGTGGGCTGGCTAGTTCCTACAACAACATCATGACGTGCTTCAAGTGCACCAACGGTGGCTACTTTATCGTCAACACCTGTCCAAGTTGTAGAGTAATCAGCAGTCTGAACAATATCAGTAGTTTTAATACGATCTAAATCAACGCTATTAGCACCAATACCAATGGTAGTTTGACCACCAGTAGCACTTTTAGTAAGACCAGTAGCATCAATTAAAATGTCATTTTCAATTGCTAAATCAATAACATCATCAATCTTTGCAGTAGTTGCAATTGTGTCGTCATTGTTTGGCCACGCTTCACTACTGGTAATAGTTTCAGATAATTCATCTTGAAACCGTGCATCTAATGCAGCAGTAGTGGCAATATGATCATCATCACTTACCCAAGACTCAGTGCTTAAGATTGTTTCATTAGCTTCATCTTGAAACCGTTGATCCAAAGAAGCAGTAGTAGCAATTGTTTGATCATTACTAACCCATGTCTCACTAGAATACACTACATCACTATAGTTATTCCAATAGTATTCATCTAAATATTCAAGTAGTTTATCAGGTATTTGACATTTACCTTCTTGAATAGCATAACGTAATTGTTCAAAGTTTTTATTAAGGTCCGTAGCACGAATGGCTGAACCTTGATTAAATACTGAACGAATGTCAGTCATGTCAGTTATGCGATAAATCCTAACATTATAAATAGGATCTTCGTTTACATCTGAAGCAGGTGGAGAAGGTGGTACAGTACCTGTAAAAGTTACAGCAGTGGGGTTTGCGTCGTTAACTTCCCATGGATACGTAGCATCAGTTGTAAGAATGTCTTCATGTTTTTTTGTTGTGTTGTTCCAAAGAGCAACTTTTACTTCAGTTTTAAAGTCATAAGGAAATGGAAAAGCAAAAACACTTAAAGTCCCATTACCTTGATATTCAATTTGTACTAGCTCACATGGAGTTGTCATAGTTAATTAATTACGATACTGATTAGTTATTTCTTCTAAAGCAGGTATTCTACCTCCTTTAGCAGCAGCCTCAGCTGCTAATTTAGCTTGGCGACGTGTCTCAATAGCAATACGCATATCACTATCTAGTTCTGTAAACGCATCTTTTTCAGCTTGACGTAAAGCAGAACCAAGATCATAATGGACAAGATCAAATTTATCTAATGATGTTTCTTCAGAACTTACACCGTTTTTACGTGCATCTCTTAAACGTTCGATAGTGCTCCGAGCATTTGCAGAGCGGCTAATAGCAGCAATCATTCTGCGGAAATTACCTTGCTCACCCATTAAACGGAATAGTTCGGAACGTTCTGCAGGTAAAAGTTCAACACCTTCACGTTTTTTAAATGTAGTGGAAATATCAAACTCAATATCTTGTAAAAACTTTTCTTCTTTACTTTGACCAGGATAGATCTTAATTGGAGAATAAGAGTTCCAAAGTCTAGTTGCTAAATTATATTTGTTAACAACTTTACCAGTAACTGGACTGTAAATATAAGGCAATCGATTAGCAGGATCTAGTACACCAGCAATTTGATTACGGTTTGCAATATGAGCACCTATATCGTCTTCAACAATTTTGAGACCTCCATCAAGCACGCGGCCCATTTCATTACGTAATCCTCCAAGCGGACCAAGAGAGTTAATCATACCAGCAGACCAGCGGTTTGCTTCAAATGAGTTACCAGAAGCTAATTCAACTAAAGGTCTTAAAGAAGACGCAAGAGCTTGGTTTGTTAAAGAACCTCCAAGAATAAAAGCAAGTTTTTCAAACGTATGTTCTGTAACACCTTCTCCAATCATATCAAAATTGTCTGCAGTATTAACTACAGCTGCAACCCAGTTAGCAAGACCAGGACCAAGAATAGTTTCATAGTTCAGACGCACACTACCAACGGTAACAGTACGTCGTTCCCAATCACTATTTGCTTGACGAGACCTTTGTGCACTACGGTCGTAAAGACCATCACCAGTTATATCCAACTTACCCATTAGTAATCCTGTAACAATAGTACCAGTAATAAAAGTACCTACAGCTTTTTTACCTAAAGTTTTATTTTTTAAGTCAATGACAGCATCTAGTTTAGCACCTGCATCCATCATACCTGGGTCAAACCCACGACTGCTAAGAATATTATCCATCAGTTCAGGGTTACCAGAAAAATCAGCTACAGAAGTATAAGCTAATTCATTAACATCTTTTTGAAAAGACTTAAGTGGTAGTGGTGCATAGTCATCCAGTTGCTTCACCATGTTAGCCATGGTTCCAGGGAACATGAAGAACATACGAGCACCAGGCCATTGTCTAAGTAATTCATCTAAACTCTTGACCATATCAGTATCAAGGTTTAATGCAATTTCATTGGAATTGTATTTTACAGCTTTATCAGTAATAATACCATCAGCATCAAACATACTGTTATATTCAACATCTGCTAGTTCTTTAATACGTGCAGGAGTAGCTTCTTCACCAAGACGTTTTAATTCACTCATAGCACGGAAACGTGCATGACCATTAGCAATAGTAGAGTTAGTCCAACCATCAAGACCAGTAAAAGTATTAGGAATAAGTCTGAATACAGGATCTTGTTCCATTTGTTTCATCATCTCATATTGATTTATAAGATATTTAAAACCTTCTTTACCTTGTTCAGCTTGTTCTTCTGCAATCTTTTTATATGAAGAGAGTTTTTCTTCAAACTGTACAACCATATCAAGACGGGTTTGGCCCTTTACAGCATTAGGATTCTGGGATGCTTTCATAAACATCCTGCCAGCGTATGGCAGTGCTTTCTTTTGAGTATCCCACAATGCACTGTATGCCATCCAACCACGTTGAAGGGAATCCATATCACGACGTAACAATGCACCAGCAAAGTACGTAACAGGTTCAGCCACAGTACCACCAAGGTTACCATATAAAGCTTGAGCACCTGTACCAAAAGAAGATAGAATAGAGTTAAAGAAATTACCTCTAACAGCTTGCATCATAATATTAGGAGCATCAGGCTTTCCATCGTAAAGAGGACGGAACTTAGTAAACGCATGTTGAATATCATCGTTTAGTTTAGAAATGCTATTAATTTTACCATCACTAAGTTCGTACAATTCCATCAGAGCTTCAGCAGTCTTAGGATTTGTGTTCTTTAGATAGTCTAAGTTTTCACCAAACACTTCTACTTCTTTTTGAATGCTGTTAATAACGTTATCAAGTTCAGCAGGATCTGTTGTAGATGCAGGTATTTCTGCACCTTTTTTAAATAGCTTGTTAAACAAACGAACGTTACCTTGTTTCTTTTGAGCATAGTAACGAGTAATACCTTGAAGTTTCATTAGATACATCAAGTTATCTTTAACACGCTCTTGTGCATTATAGACGGATCTAGAACCACGATTAAGGCGCATACCTTCAGCAATGTCAGAAATCTGACCACCAAGAGATGTAGCAAGGTAAGATTGAGCACGAGCAATATCCATGCCAGACATATCATCACTGTAATTAGATACAGCACGAAACAATGATGCATAGCCTTCTTCTGCTACATATTCTACACCATCTGCACCTTTAAGAATGTAAGGATTAAGAATCTCTCTAAGTGTTTTACACCCATTGAAGGGTCAAATAACTCAACAGCAAGATTTTCTCCTTGAGCAACAACTTCATCAAATTTGATGCTCCAGTTCTTAGCTTCCATCCCATACTCATCAGCATCTTTAAGCTGCCGTGTAAGCCCTAGAGTGACCTCTTCAGAACCCATAGGTGTAGTTGCACCATACCTAACTGCAGGAGGGCTTGCAACCGATCCTAGGCGGCCATATACAGTATCATGGTTTTTAGAGATACGTACTGCATCAAGGCTAGCACCAACAATACCAAAGTCATCTACAGTACGTTGTCCTACTTCATTCCAATCATAAAGATCGTGCACACCTTTAAGTGCTACATCACTGTCTGGATTTTTAGACAGGTTATAAGCACCTAGTTCATCTAATGCATCCTCTTGTTTTAATGCATAACGAGTAACGTCATCTAAATCATCAGCAACGGGTGCTGCATCAGCAAGCCAACCTTGAGCTTTAGCTGTCTTACCTATAATACGAGTAGGAAAAAGTTCTTTTACTTCACCTAAAGCTGCACCTAGTTTACCTAAGGAACCAACAAAAGGAATTATGAAACCAAGTGAAAGGTCTTCATTAACATTTTTTTGACGTTTAATGTCTGGACTATCAGTATCAAGTGTAGCCATACTATCAGGAATAAAATCCCATTGAGCTGGCAACGCTTTTTTAATAGAACCTGTAAGGTTATCACCTTCTTCATATTCACTACTGACAGCACCAACAAGCGCACCAGTACCGGCTTCGACACCACGAGCACCAATAAAACGCATAAATCCAGTATTACCTAGACTCCAACCAACACGTGTTTGTGCTGCTGTACCTGCTGCCATACCAAGACCACCAATGGCCATATTAGGTAAGACAACAGAAGAAATCTTTCTTACAGTTTCTGCAATACCGTTTTCATATTTAGTTGCTTTAGGGATCTTTGCACTTTTAGGTAAAAAGACATTTGTCAAATCTGTTGCAAAATCAATTACACCTTGAACTGCAGCAAAATCTACTTCAGCGCCTTCACGGGCCATTCGGTCGTAATCAAGTTCTCCTTCAGGAGTTCTGTAAGGAGTTGTAGGTGAACCCGTAAGTTCAGGTGGGGTTTGTTGTTGCGGTTGTGTCTCTGTCGTAACAGGTTGTTCTGCTTGAGAAATAAGAGTAGGAGCGGTTGCAGCTTCTTCAGCAATTTTTGCTTCAGATTCACGTACCATCCGCGCCATACGATCTTCGTCTACATTCTGTTGAATCTGTTGCATAGATTCTTCAGAACGAGACTGCTCCATTTCTTCATCAGTTAGAACATAATCCGCTTCAAGATTCCCATAGTTTAAAGGATTACTCATTTGTTTCTAATTGTTTTTCCGTGTAAAAATGTATATTGGTCACCAGTAGGTAACGCAATTGTTAAAACATCTCCATGTACTGAAGGTCTTGTACCAACAATTCTAGCACCGTTTTTTAAATATACTTCAGTATTAGAATAAAGACCATAATCAATGCCGTGTGAACCTCTTACTGTATGACTAGCAAAATCACCAGTGATAGGAACTTGGCCTAAAGGAACAGTACCAAATTCTGGATCATTTACTTCAACATATTCATCCAATGCATTTGGAGAGAATTCACCACCTCCTACTTTTTTAACATCTAAATGAGGACCAGTAGAAGTAGGACCAATGTTCCCAGAAATGTATGCAAAAGTTCTACGCATGTTATTAGGGTCACGTAAAGGTTCTCCTAAAACTTCTGCTTGACCACGATCAACACTACCAACCGTAGGTAAATCAGTAAATAATTTTTGTGTTTCAAGACGCGCCTTATTTACTGCGTCAATAGTCGGACTTTCAATACGATCAATTTGATTAGGATTAACTTTATTATATGCGTCAATTTGACGATTAATAACTTCCATTACTCCTACACCTAATAATTCTGCAGCATGCTTAGCTTCAGGAGTAATTAAATTAGCTATACTACCACCAGTATAATGTGTCTGAGATAGATTACGTAGGGCGGCTTCTCCATAAATAAGACCAGGACTATTTAAAGCACTAATGCCAACAGAGCTAACAGTATTTGTTATGTTTGCTTTATTTCCATCAATTATAGCCTCAGTACGTTTTCTTTCTTTTTCAATATTTGGATATACTGAAGCGTTGTTCTCACCTACACCACGCACATAAAGACCATCCTCAACACCTGCTTTTGATTTAGCTAATTCTGCGCTATGGTTTTGTCTAGCGTAAGCCAGCGCTGCAGTAGAGTCACCATTATTTTGAGCAAGACCTTGTTTATACCAAGCTGCAAATTGTTTTTCCATAAACAATTGTAATTCTACAGCAGAACTACTAGAACCACCTTCAAGAGAATCCCCTGCAATTGTTTTTGCATCTTGTTTTAAAGCTTTTAAAGTTTCTTGATAATCGTTGCCAAATTTACTTGCTTTGTTTTGTGTATTTAACAGCTCTTGCGCTTGTGACCGCATTGTAGGATCTTGAATAGACAAGACTTGTCCTTGCGTTAACTGACCATCAGCAGCTAATTGCTGTGCTATTTGTAGGTTTGCTTCAGCTTCTGCTTTATTTTGAGTGGTAACATCACGTTGTAAATTTAGCAACTGAGGGGGAACATACCCTTCATATTTATCTTTGAACTCTTTGATTGCTGTTGCAATAATATCTTGATCTTCAGCTGGTCCTGCTGCAGCTAATTGAGCTTTTAAGTCTTCATCAACCGCACGATACCCTTTGATAGCATTAGCTTGACGACGTGACTCTTCATTTCTAAAAGCTGTATCTCTACCATTAGCGATAGTTGTTTGGATTTCTTCACGGCGTTTATTCCAAGTATCACCCCAAGCAGCACCACCAGGTCCAAGCTTAGCAGCAAACAAAGCTTTTTCATTATAAATAGGATTACCGTCAGAATCAATGCTTTTAAAAAGTTCTGTTACATAATCGTGTGCACCTTTTAAACCCTTACGATTTACAAGGTCTATCCATGAAGACTCAATTATTGCTACAGCTTCTTCAGGACTACTAGCGGTTGCAACTTTACTATTAAAACTTGTATCTAATTCAAAATTATTATCTTCAAGTTTAGCGTCTCTAGCAGTTTTTGTTACAAGTTGATTGTTACTTAACAACGCATTAAGTAAACCACTTTTTTGTAATAAAGCTGGATTTGTACCAGTAAGTTTAGATATATCTAGATAACGCTGCATAGATTGAGCAGCTACAATACTTGAACGATGCGGGTCACGTGATGCTTGATCACCAGTAAATTTAGTACCATCTCTATCGTCTGTATATTGAAAGGTACTATCCATAAACTGTTCTTTTAGGTAAGATGGATATTGCTGACCTACCTTTTGAAAAAGTGCTAGTTTAGCACCGTAGCTAAGATTGCTAATTCTTTTAGAAGCTTCAACAGCATCGAATTCATCTAGACCGTTCTGTAACCCTTCATTAATTGCTGCGTAACCTTCTACTTCTTTAGCTTGAGCATCTTTAATTAAACCCGCAACAAATTTAACGTTAGGGTCATTGTCTCCTAAAGCCAATACTTGAAAGTAATCATTATTCCATTGCTCATGTAATTTTTCAATTTCAATTTCTTGAAGTTTTTTATGAGCAGTTAAACTGAAGTCAGATATAGTTCTAAATATCTGCTGTTGAGCTTTTGTCTTTGTTTCAAACTCTTGCATTGAAGCTCGGTTTAAAGCTTGAACACTATCTAATTGAGTCTGAACATTTTGCTGTTCAATTTTTGCATTAGTACTGAATTGTTGTGATTCAATATTAGCATTCTCTTTCATCGCATTAGAGATGTCATTTCGATTGCTAATTACTGCATCACGTTCTTCACGTAAAGCACCAATAATTCTATCTGAGTATTCTTGAAGACGAGCTTCACCTTGACCAGAAACTTGTTCTGGCCTGAAACTTGCACCCTTTATAGAGCGTCTGTATTTAGCCATAGTTAATATCTTTTGTATGGTTGAAACGTGTCTTTTCCAGTTTGTGTCTGGTTCCAATCAATAGTTGCTAAATTACTAGCTGCTGAACCAATACCACTAATCAGAGGAGCAAATACACTTTGTTGTTGTGCAGGAGCAGCCATACCAGGTAGTATCTTCATAGGTTCAAGCCAAGTAGGTTCAGGTGGTTTAGTTGGTGCAGGAATATCAGGCAGACGTTGTGGTCTTAACATACGTGCAGCTTCGACCCTTGCATCTGCAGCATAACGACCTAAACGTACATCAAACATATTTAGATTAGATTGTTTAATTTCACCAGTAAGACTAGCATCCATTACAGCAATGTCTCTGCCAATCTGAGCAAGATTAGATTGAATACTTTTTGAACGAGACTGCCCTGCTTGTCCTAAACTGGCTTTACCTTGTGACTCTAATTGAGCTACAAGCAGATCTTGTCTGTTAAATGCATATTCATTACGAGCATCTTGTTGAGAAAGTTGTTCACGTGATA
>Ga0181420_1000801_pt1 | contig 12231 bp, 27 predicted proteins | sample 43SPOviralmetaG_FD_130145 | JGI IMG/M metagenome (GOLD analysis project Ga0181420, IMG submission 130145) | Marine viral communities from the oligotrophic San Pedro Time Series (SPOT) site, San Pedro Channel, CA, USA - 43 SPOT_SRF_2013-05-22 | ecosystem: Environmental > Aquatic > Marine > Strait... | reverse complement strand
GCCGAGATGGCAGTCAAGACTGCTATTGAATGTGCAGAAGAAACAGCAAGACTAAAACAAGACTTCAAAGAAAGAGGACTACCAGATATCAATATAGGTTCTGGTGTCAATACAGGAACATGTATAGTTGGAAATATGGGTAGTGATACTAGATTCGATTATTCAGTCATTGGAGATGCGGTAAACCTGGCCGCAAGATTAGAGGCAGCAACAAGAAATTACAAAGAGAAAAATGGTGGTATTGTATCTACCCTCTATTCTTCCTATACTATGGAAAAACTTAAAACTATCAAATCAGTAGAAGTTGATAAAATCAAAGTCAAAGGAAAAGAAGAATTAATCACTATCTACAAACCTAAATGAGAATGATTCTCATATAAGTAAACACTAATATACTCTAAATGAGAATGATTCTCATTTACACCCCTCAAAAATAAGGGCAAATTAGGCCTTGACAATACTTGTTCTACCTGTCATAATAGCTACATAATCATAAAAAGAGAGAGGAAAATATGAAAGAATTAAACATAAATTTAAGACCAAGTGAAAACTTATATGTAACTACTTACGAAGACGGAGAAGTAGAATATATACCCTGTACACCAGATGAACATGAAAAAGAAGAAAAAAGATTAAGAAATCTAGGAGTGAAATTCACTACCGAAATGAGAAATGACTTAATAAAATATATAGATTACAAGAACAGATTAATATAGAGAGGAAAATATGAGTAAAGTAATACAATTATCAATACCACAAGAACCAGAAATAGATAGTGGAAATCTACTAGTAGATGATATAGAAACTATACCCTATAAAAATTGGATAGATTCTTATATTGACTATATTGACTTCAAATATGAATTCAAATGTAGATGGCCAAATGTATGGATGATTCTAAATGAGAATGATTCTCATTAACAACATCAAATTAACCCTTGACAATAGTTGTTTCAACCTGTTACAATGGGTACATAAGATGAAAAAAGACAAGAGAGGTCAAAATGAATAAAACACTAATGAATGAAATGAAAAAACTAGACAATTCTGGGTTGAATGATGTCGTAGATTTTGCTCGTGAGTTAATGGTCATGAATGGAAAGATGTTATTTAAACCAGGAACGAAAGTTTTCATGGTACAAAAAACAAAGAAAACACCAGGTACAGTAAGGAAAGTTTTACAGAAGAATGCCGTAGTTGATATGGATAATGGTAGAACATATAGAGTACCATTGGTTATGTTGGAGGCTGCATAATGGGAGCTGTGAAAGACATGTATATGGATGAGGCCGATAATATTTTATCGGTCACTGCTCAAAAACTTGTGGGTGGTGATATATCCGAAGATGATGCACTACAAATTCTAGATAACAATTTAGATACATTAGGTATCATTGGATTAGAAGACAAGTATGATGCACTGGCAGTCATATATGAAATGACAGACCAGTTGTATAAAGATGTAAATGGAGAAACTTAATTGAAAGCAAGTTCAGGTAAACCAAGACAAAGGTTTTCAGTTCATAATTACGAACAGAAAAAAAACTTTAAGAAAAAACCACCAGAAGAAAAAGTACCTGGGTTAGGTGTAAAAGTTCATGGTGATGATATTAGTAAAGCATTAAGAATATTTAAAAGAAAAGTTCTTAAAGCTGGAGTTCTAAATGAAACACATGAGCGACAATTCTTTACAAAGAAAAGTGAAAGAAAAAGATTATCAAAAGCAGCTGGTAGACAAAGATGGTTGAGAAAACTAAATGAAACACCAGGGCCACATAATTATAGAAAAAATTATAGGAAAAAAACAGGGAGATAAAATGACAAATGTAAAATTATTACGCCTAACTACAGGCGAAGATATTGTAGCAGAAGTGACATTCTCGGATGATGTAATAACTACAATAAAAAAACCTTTTGTACTTATACCAATGGCTCAGAATCCTGGTGCAAGTCAAGAGAGTAAATTATATTTTTCACCTTTTATACCATTCGCTGAGAATGAAGAATTTAATATTAAAGAAGAAAATATAATAACAGTTAATGAACCTAAAACAGATATCAGAGATAATTATTTGAATTATATTGGTGCAATTGTACCAGTCGAGAAAAAAATTATATCATGACAGATGAAAAAGATAAAAATGATAATGTAGTTATAGGGCCTTGGGGTCAGACACCAGTAGAAAATAATGGTGAATGGATTAAAGAAAAGTATAATAAGGCATTAGACAAAAATAATACTACATTAAAAATGCAAGAAAAACTTTCAAGAGTTGATATTATAACTGAAAATATTATGGTACAATTAATTCATACTTTATCAGAAAATAGTTATGATATTGCAGATGAAAAGTTTATCTTAGATATTGGATTTTTATCTGAAACTATTAAAGGTGTTATATCAAGACAAGAAAAAATACCACATATAGTACAAGGATTAATTGATAATATAATGGCACCACAGAAAACAGAATCAGAAGATGGTGTAGATTTACATTATTCAAAATTTGATGCACCATTATTAGCAGACTTAGTTGATATGGCAGAAGAAATAAAAGAAGAAGATGACCAAACAGAAATAGTATTTGAATCAGATACAGAATTAGAAGATGCTTCAAACATATTAGAAGATGTCACAAATTGGAATAAGGATAAAGAAAAAAAAGATAAAGGTTCTTTACATAATTTGAGAACAGAAAAACTTCATGGTAAAGATGATGAAGATAAAGATAAAGATTAAAACGAATTACAATAATGTAGTAGCCGATATGACTATACGAGGCTTTAACTTAGTCGTAAACAATAATAATCATAGGAGATTATAACATGGGTAGAAAGAAACTATCAAAAACACAAAGAGTAATTAATGCGTTTGAAAGAGGCGATACAGTCACTTGGACACAATTAAGAAACACATTTGACCTAACTTCACCACAAGCAATGGTGGACAAATTAAGAAGTCAAGGTTATATGATTTACACTAACAAATCTGCTAGTGGAACATCATATCGTATGGGTGAACCAACACAAGCAATTATTAACGCTGGTGTAGGTGCAGTGCTAATGAACGGCAGAGCAGATAAAACAATTATCGCTGCTGGAATTAAAGCACTTTATGGTAATGGCGTACAATTCGCTTCTTAAATAATTAAGAATTAGTGGGGTGACTTTCGGGTCACCCTTTCTAAACTAGGAATTTAATATGATATTAGTTGACATGAATCAAATCTCTTTAGCATCTTTAATGATGCACTTGCATATAAATAAAGGTGAGTTAGATGATGAAATGGTTAGACATATGATATTAAATTCAGTACGAATGTATAGGACAATGTTTAACGAAGACTATGGTGAGATAGTTCTCACTTATGATTCAAGGGCATATTGGCGTAAACAAATATTCCCACAATATAAAGCTAATCGTAAAAAGAATAGAGAATCGGATGGTAAAGATTGGAATAGTATCTTTGAAGTTCTGAATCAAATAAAAGATGAAATAAGAGAATTTCTACCTTATAAAGTTGTTGAAACTTATGGGGCAGAAGCTGATGATGTAATTGCAACACTATGTAAACATTATCAAAATGAAAAAATCATGATTGTGTCTGGTGATAAAGACTTTATACAATTACAAAAATACAATAATGTAAAACAGTATAGTCCAATTACAAAAAAACATATAAATGGTGTTGACGCAGTTGTCTATATAAAAGAACATATACTAAAAGGTGATAAGTCAGATGGCGTTCCAAATGTATTATCACCCGACCATACTTTTACAGATGATTTAAGGCAAAGACCCTTGACATCTAAAAAGATGCAGAGTATAATGGCTCAAGATATTGATGATTTAGATGATGAAGTGAAACGAAATTATCAAAGGAATGACATACTAATTAATTTGGATAACATACCAGAAAAATTAGAAGAAGAAATCTTAGATGATTTTAAGAGTGCTACTTGTGGTGACAGAAGTAAACTATTAAAATATTTTATAGATAAAAGGCTGAAAAGTCTAACTGAACAAATTGGAGAATTTTAAAATGGCAAATGGCAATGTAACATTATTGTTTTCAGAAGTACTTGATAAAGTACATAAGGCAAAAACAAAAGCAGAAAAGGTAGCAATACTCATAGTGAATGATAACAGTTCATTAAGAATGGTATTGAAGTCATCTTTTGACCCAAAAATAGAATGGGTTATACCAACAGGTGATGTACCATACAAAAAAAATGATGCTCCTATGGGAACAGAACATACTGTTCTTCAAAGTGAAGCAAGAAAATTGTATCACTTTATTAAAGGTGCAGACAATGATACAACCCAACATCAAAAAGAAAACATGTTTATTCAAATGTGTGAGGGTTTACATGAATCTGAAGCACAATTATTGTGTGATGCAAAAGATAAAAAATTACACCAAGTATATAAAGGTTTATCGAAAGATGTAGTAAGAGAGGCTTTCAAATGGGATGAAAATTTCATGATTGAGAAAGCACCTGTATATCCAGCAGAACCTGGTAGTGCTTCTGGTGTCGAGAGATAAGACTTGACAAGTCTTGTTAGACCTGTTAGAATGGTTAATGATGAGGATAAAGTAAAAGTTCCCGTTCATGTCAGCTCACTCTCTCTCGACCTCATCATATAGAGTTGACATGAACACCTTATTAGGTATTATATTATGAGTAAGATTAAAAAAATACCATACAAATTTGTTCATGTATATTGGATTGATATTCAATCTGATAGTTCATGGCGAAGTGTTGAAGATGTAAAAGAAGACAATCTACCTAGATGTCTAAGTACAGGTTTTTTAATTAGTGATGATGATGAAATGATTAGAATTGTTTCAGATTTTAATTTCAAAGAAGATGGTAGTATTGATGAATGTGGTAATTCTACAATCATACCAAAATCTGTTGTACAAGATATAAAAGAGGTCACATAATGAGAAAAATATTATTAGTATTATTACTAATAGGATTTGATGCATATGGAAATGAAAGAGAATGTTTAGCAGAAAATGTATATTTTGAAGCTAGAGGACAAGGACAAGCTGGATGGGTAGCAGTTGCACAAGTCACATTAAATCGTGTACAAGATACAAGATTTCCAAATACAATATGTGAGGTTGTCAAACAAGGGTTAACATATGAGAGTGGCCACCCAATCAAAAACAAATGTCAATTCAGTTGGTATTGTGATGGTAAATCAGACAAAGTAAAAAACTTAAAAGTTTATAGTGAAATTAATGAGTTAATAAATTATGTTCTTGACCAAAAGTTATTTGATTTTACTGGTGGTGCAACTCATTATCATGCAGATTATGTTAGACCAGATTGGGCAAAAACTAAAACTAAAACGATTGAGATTGAAGACCATATTTTTTACAGGTGGGAAAAATAATGTTTGAACATGTAATTAGAAATCCATTCGACATGAAACCAGTTTTTAATCCTTGTGAAAAACCAAAGTTTAACGCAAATGAAACAGACATTTTTATACAAGCTCAAAAAAGAATTGAGTTAGATAATTTAGGTAAAAATATTCACTTTGAAACACCACTTGCTGTAGAAGAACAATTAGTATTTAAGACAGCACAAAGACTAGGATTGTTTAATCAGAAAAGTGATTACAGAGTTTTGATTGATTGTGATAATATACAACAATTAGGATTGGCAATAGAAGATGATGTAGTCATTATGCATAATGGTAAATTAGAAGCATGTTTCGTAGCATTTCCGTCATCATGGAATGCTGGTGAAAAGGTAGGAAAAAGTTTAACAGAATTGCATGAACCTATTGCAGATAATCAGGCATTACTTCGTGCATCTGATGGTATCATGAGAGCCATGTGTAGTGGTCAATCATTTCATAGATACACTTGGGGTATATCATCATTAAATGGATATAGTAATCATCCATTATATGAGAAACCAGAGTTCGATTCACTAGATGATTTGACATTTAGAGTAGAACATGAAAGGACTATGACAGTCACAGAGGGGACCACAGCAGTCTTCTTAATACATGTTGATATATACCCACTAAAAGATGTCTTAAAGAGTGATTTTGGACTGATTAAGGGGGCTATTGACAGTATGAGTGAGAGTGTATTAGAATATAAGAATCTATTTAAAGTAAAGGAGTTGATGAATGAATATCTTTTATCTACATGAAGACCCAATACAAAACATCAAATGGCATGTTGATAAACATGTTGTAAAGATGGCAACAGAATATGCACAATTACTATCTACAGCACACAGAGTGTTAGATGGTGAATTGTATGAAGATAGAACAAAAAATAATCATAGAATTAAAAGGTGGAAACTACCTGATAATAAGGAAAGTATATTGTACAAAGCAAGTCATGTGAATCATCCTTGTAATGTGTGGGTGCGTGAAAGTAAATCAAATTATCGTTTGATGTACCAGATTTACATGGCTTGTCTTGCAGAGTATACATACAGATATGGAAAAATACATGGAGCATCGAAACCATCTATTAGTCTACTTAGGACACCAAATAATATTAAGGATATTGGATTGACAGAATTACCTCAAGCAATGCCAGAATATTGTAAGGTGATAGGTAATCCAATTCAGGCATATAAAAATTATTATATAAATGAAAAGAATGGATTTGCCAATTGGAAAAATAGAACGAGGCCAGAATGGTATGGAAATATATAATAGTAAAGACTTAGCAGAAGATATTGAGTTTTTAAAAATGACAATTAAAAATTTAGAAAAAACTGTAGAAGAACAAAATGAAAGAATTAATTCTATGGAAAAAAATTGTGATGAATTTTATAAAAACATAGAAGAATTAGAATCATTGATTGAAGAATTAGAACCTCATATATCAGAAGTAGAATATCCAAAGGAAAGATAATGCCAACATATACATTTAAAAACAAAGACACAGGTGAAGAATTTGATAAAGTAATGAAAATTGCTGAGAAAGAACCTTATCTAAAAGATAATCCAAATATATCAGCAGTAATAACTGCACCTAATTTTGTGGGTGACCATATTATTAAAAAAATGGATGGTGGTATGAAAGAAACTCTACAAAAGATTGCAGACAAGAATCCTAATACACCGTTGGCAGATAGATTTTCTAGGAAGTCTGCAAAAGATATTCAAAAGGAAAAAGTGGTTAAGAAGTATAATTTAAAAGACACCATAGTATAAATAGTATCGTGATATAATCAATTTAATAGATTGTACACAGGGGATTAAGTGACGGATTACTTAATCCCTACTTTTTAGGTAAACATTATGAAAACAAGAAATTTTGTAGCAAAATATCTTCGTAAATTCTGTAAATCAAAAGTTGAAACAGATAAAAAAAAAGAAGATAAAAAAGGTTATGTAAAACATAAAGGTGATTTAGATGGCGAAACCAGAAGTAGGTGATATGATAGAACATTCAGAACCATCTTTTGATAGAGTTGCCACAGGCAAAGTAGTTGAATTATTAAGTTCGCAATTTATTTATGAGGTTCACAAGGTAGTAGAAAAGGGTAGAGAAAAAATACCTGTAGATAAAACTAGTACAAGAATGTGTATGTTTAATGAAACATGGAGTAAGATTTAATGTCAAGAAAAAAAGAAATTAATGCTGGTGATTTGGTAAAAATTGAACCAATTACAGATAATCAAAAACTAGTATTCGAAGGTTATAAAGCAGGTAAGAATGGTTTCTTATTTGGATGTGCTGGTACTGGTAAAACATTTGTATCATTGTATCTTGCATTACAAGATGCACTTAAACAAGGAACAGCTTTTGATAGAGTTGTGATTGTTCGTTCATTAATACCAACAAGAGAAATAGGATTCTTGCCTGGTGATGAAGAAGACAAGGCAGCTTTGTATCAAGTACCATATTCAAACATGGTACAGTTTATGTTCAAACAACCTAATGAAGATGCATTCAGAGGATTATATGATGCACTTAAAAGACAAGGAAGTTTACATTTTGTATCAACATCATTTTTGAGAGGATTAACTTTTGACAATTCAATTATTATAGTTGATGAGTGCCAAAACTTAAACTTTCACGAGTTAGATACTATCATTACTAGAGTTGGACAAGATTCAAAAATAGTTTTCTGTGGTGACTTTAGTCAAACAGATTTAACTAAAACAAATGAAAGAAATGGCCTACATGATTTTTTAAGGATTCTAGAGAACATGGATGAATTTAATTGTGTAGAATTTGATATCCCAGATATCGTAAGGTCTGGTTTTGTAAGAAACTATCTTATAGAAAAGACCAAACTAGGTATAGGAGTTGATTTATGAAATGTAGTCAAGAAGGCTTGGCACTAATTAAGAAGTTCGAAGGTTGTAGATTGAAAGCTTACAGATGTTCTGCAAATGTATTGACAATAGGTTATGGTCATACAGGTGGAGTAAAAGAAGATGATACAATAACACAACCAGAAGCTGATAAATTGTTAGAAAATGATATTGCAAAGTTTGAAGAATATGTTAGTGACAATGTAATAGTCGAATTAAAACAATATCAGTTTGATGCTTTAGTTGCATGGACATTTAATCTAGGTGTTGGTAATTTAAGAAGCTCAACAATGTTGAAAAAATTAAATGAATCAGATTATGATTCAGTTCCCTCTGAAATGAAAAGGTGGAATAAGGCAGCTGGTAAAACACTAGATGGTTTAATTAGAAGAAGAAAAGCAGAAGGTTTACTATTTGAAAATAAAGAATGGCACCAAGTATAAATTATGAAAAATTATGAAATTGAATTAAATGATGAGTTATATTATTTCCCTGAATTAAAAACTAAAACAGTTGATAAGAAAAGATTTTATGTAACACCAGAGGGTAATGAGTATCCCTCTATCACCACAGTATTATCACCCAGAAACAAAGCGGGTTTAATGAAGTGGAGAAAAAGAGTTGGTAATGATGTTGCAAATCATATTGCAAGTAAAGCTGCCGTCAGAGGCACAAAAGTACATAAAATGTGTGAAGATTGGTTAAATCAAGATTTCAGTTTCGAAACTTGGGAAAAACATAAGAAAGATTTTTTACCATATACTTTATTTAATGAATTGAAAAATAAAAAGTTTGAATTTATAACAGATGTATATGCACAAGAGATAACTTTGTATTCTGATAAATATAAAGTAGCAGGAAGAGCAGATTTGATAGCAAACTATCAACACTCGCTCTCAATAGTAGATTTTAAAACATCTACAAATGAAAGAAAGGATTCGTATAATGAAAATTATTATATTCAAACTGCAGCATATGCTGAGATGTTTGAAGAATTGACAGGAATACCTATCAATCAAATAGTAATTTTAGTTGTGACGGAGAATGGTACAGTACAAGATTTTGTTAAGAGAAAACATGAATACTTACCATTGTTAGAAGAAACATTAAATGAGTGGTACAAATAATGCAGATGACATTTACAGAGAGTGCGGCTGAACAAGCAAAAGTAATTCTTGCTTCAGAAGAAGTAGGTTTAAATATTCGTTGTTTTATTCAAGGTGGCGGATGTTCTGGTTTTCAGTATGGATTTACTTTAGACCAACAAAAAGATGAAGATTGGGTATTTGAAACTAATGGTATAAAACTTCTAATAGACCCTATGAGTGGTGTTTATTTTGAAGGTGCAACTGTTGATTATGTAAATGACCCACTAAATGGTAGTGCATTTACAATCAAAAATCCTAATGCCAAATCTACATGTGGTTGTGGAAGTAGTGCAGCATTTTAATCTTGACAAATAATGTTAGACCTAGTATAATGGTTTAAAATAATTGGAGTATATTATGGAATTAAATAGAGATGGCGATGGGTTTCTCATCAACACTAGTGACTGGTCAGAAGAAGTCATGTATCAAATGGCAGAATCTGATGGCATGGAAATCACCGAAGAAATCAAAACTTATATAGACAGAGCAAGAGAAATGTACAATGAAACAGGTACAGTTCCTGCTGTTCGTAATTTTGCAAAAGAATTTGGAATGGATAGAAAGGCAAGTAAATTATATGATGTCTTTAAATCAGGCCCAATGAAAAAGATTGCAAAATATGGTGGTTTACCTAAACCAACAGGTTGTGTATAAGTGGCTTTTGCAAAAATTAAACATGAATACGATTGGGTTGTTGAAAATAGACCCATAGTAATACCTAATTCTTATGAAGAAGCTTCAGAAAGATATGTACAAGATTTAAAAAATATCATTCTAGATAAATCTCAATACAAAAAAAATAAACCAGTACTTATGTTATCTGGTGGTGTTGATTCAATGTTATTAGGTGCTGTCTTAAATAAGTATTTTGATTTTGAAGATTCAATAACCATAGGTTGTGTAAAAGATACCGATGACATAAAAGTATCACAAGACACAGCTGAAAAATTGGGTATTAATAATAAATTAATATATTGTACATGGGAAGAAGTTATAGACAATTTAAATATAATTCAAGGTAAACCCATAAAAACAGTTTTTGATATAGTTTATTATTTAACTTTTTTCTTATGTTTACAAAAAACAAATGTAAAAGAAACAGATTTAATTCAAGGTGATGGTGCAGATACACTTTTAGGTTCTCATAACACATATCCTTATATGGACAAAGACAGAGTTGCAGATTATTTGCAAATAGACAAAATGGAAGCAAAAACAAGATGTAAACAATATTATTATATGAAATCAACAGACCCTAATAGAAACTTTCATAAAGGTTCAGGTCATTTATTTGAAATGGTAGCAAAAGATTTAGGTGGAAATGCAGTCATGGGATATAAAGATGATAGAATTAGATGGGTAAACGATTTACATTTTAATTTTGCTAGACCAGATAAAAAACTATTCCCTAAAAAAGTTATAGAGTATATGGGTTATGATGCATCAAAAGTAAAAAGAACAATTATGCAGAATGGAACAGGTATCTATGAAAAGATGCAAGAACATATATGTCAAATAACAGGAAAGTCACATCCTAATTCTGCAGTAAAAGTATTAGTAACTAAAGGAAATGGAGTTTTACCAATATGAGTGATAAAAACACAGTTCACACCCCAAAAACATTTTCTTTAGAAATAGAGAAAATTGCATTTGGTAAAAGATGTACACACTTAGAAGCAATATCTATCTATTGTGAACAAATAGGTATTGAACCTGTATCAGTTGCAAAATTATTAACAAAAAGTTTAAAAGAAAAAATAGAGGCAAATGCCAGAGATTTAAATTATCTTCCTAAGGCAGCAAAGTTACCTATGTAATGCAACCAATAGACGCGTATTTAATGTATTGTGCTATGAAAGCACATTTTGATAAAAGTGATTATGACTTTGTAAAATACAATGGTAAATCTAAAGTATCAAGAGATTCATTCTATAAAAGGAATGATAGAATTTTTTTTGTGAAACTTACTCGTAAGTATAAAAGTAAACAAGATATACAAGACTACTTACTAGCTAACTTCTTAGTACACCCAAAAGGTTGGGTGGGTAAATTTGATGAAGATAACTATATACAATGGCAAAGAAAGATACAAAGTTTAAGTTATACATTTAAATCAGAAATTGAATCAATATTAGACAAAGATTTAATAGCAGTATCTGCTAATAAACATCCTAAACTATTAAAAGAATATTTAGGTAAAAGAGTATCATTAGAAAGTATGGTTATACTCAATAGTATATTGCAGTTTCATAAAGTATGGAATGTTAAACTTGAAGAAGATTATGCATGGAAAGATGTTTATAAACTTATGAATGACTATAACTCATTTCTTAAATTTGATACTAAAAGTTTTAAGTTAATATTAAAAGGATTGATGAATGGATAGACCTGATAAATTAGATTGGTGGATTAAATGGTTTTCAAGTATAGTCTTGATTATAGGAGCTGCAACAACAGCCATGAACATGTATCCATATAATATGTACTTTCAGTTTACAGGTATTACTGGTTGGTTAATAGTGGGTTGGATATGGAAAGACTGGTCATTGATAGTTGTTAATATAGTAGGTTCATTAATATTACTTGTCGGTATTTTACACTATCATTTTTTTACAGATTGGTATTTAATAATACATGAAAGATACATTGAGGTTATGTTATGAAAGCATTAGTTTATGGAAATGGTGAATCAAGAAAAGATTGGAATGCAAATAAATCTTACAAGGGATTTACTACATGGGGATGTAATGCAATTTACAGAGATTGTAAAGT